>Ga0116228_10003719_pt1 | contig 13487 bp, 8 predicted proteins | sample S1TSphfallax_2_FD_89694 | JGI IMG/M metagenome (GOLD analysis project Ga0116228, IMG submission 89694) | Host-associated microbial communities from peat moss isolated from Minnesota, USA - S1T2_Fc - Sphagnum fallax MG | ecosystem: Host-associated > Plants > Peat moss > Unclassified | place: USA... | reverse complement strand
AAATGGTGACAAATAGCTCTAAGAATAGGATTTTCATGCAATCAATGAGATAGCTCAACACACACCCAAGAGTGCTGGTTGCAAGGTTCAATTTTTTTGGATTTTGGTGTTCCCACAATGTTCTTGATGTGTTCCTAATGGCTCTCAACATGTTCCCAATATCACCATACATTGTCCCATATTCTTTGCCCAAAGTTCAACTTTCATAACCTATAAAGCTGGGTCAAAGGGAAGCACCTCTATACTTCTGTATTGGGGAAGGCCCAATGTTTTAAAAAAAAATTTGTTGGGTGCACCATCCACATCCCCCCCCCCCCAACAAATTAATACAACTAACATACAACCTATTTGTATGTTTGATCTGGTTATAGCCAATTTGGCTTGACTGTCACTTTGTTGAATCTAGCTATGGATGATGCCAAGTTTTGCCGAATCTTCCTACAGATGATCGCCACTTTGGCAACATCATAAAATTCATTAAAAAGATGTAGGGGATGCACATAATTGCAGAAAGGCCACCCACCCCACTGGTTCCATGTCTATTATAATGTTAAAATAAGGGTTTACAAGCAATATTAATATTTTAATTTATTTAAATTCCCATGGGATGGCTAATATTTTATGAAGTTCATGATTTACTAAAATGGAAAATTTGAGAATTTTTTCTTTGTAAAAAAAATATATTGTTACCTTACATAATGTTTGCTAACTTTAAAAATTGAAAAAACTCATTTTTTGCTTTTAACTTTTCCCTTATCTAATAAAATCAAAATGTGTGTCACAATTTAGAAACTTGTAAGTTTAAGGTTTAGGTATTCCACATGCCTTTTACTTTCAAATGGATAATTTTACATTCCCAAGACACAAAATATTTGTATTAAATTTTTTTTTTTAAATTATGGACTTCACATGTGCCATTTTTGGTCCACCTTGGTGTGCATTCACCCTATGGGTTGTTGTATGCCTACAATAAAATGATGTCATCATAAATTAATAAAAAAATCTAAGAATAAATTGAATACAAAATTTCAACATGTGTATGCCCTTTTTTAATATATCAAATTAACATATGAAGGGTGAAAACATGAATAAATGGACAATTTGGATTGTCACACTTGTAATTTTTCTGGATTACATACAAACATAAATTTAAAACCATATTCAAAATTAACATTATCAATTTTTTAATTATTCATGTTGTCATAGACTTTAATGGGAATCATCATAAAAGTTTTGGATGAATTCTAAGAGGATTATGGAACTCATAATGGACTTTTGAAATGATAACACTACGATTATCACATAGAAAATGTGGATTCAAAAAATATGCCAAAGTAGTTTCACAATAAAAAATAAAATCTTCATCAAAGAAAGAATTTATTGGTGAAGTGCATTAAAACTTTCCTAATATATACAATTTATAAAAAATTTAAATGACATGATTGTTGTAAATTTTTATCCTTGAAAGTCCATTTCACATTAAAAAATTTAATCGTTTGCATGTATTTTTTTATCAATCACATATTTAGGGATATTCATAGGTTGGCTTATTAATATTTATGATTAAAATCATAAGGGATAATTATATGATTTATGGTTTAATAATTGTTAAAACTACGAAAAAATCACTAGTGTTAGATCATGGACTCTCAAATGCCGCTTTTGAGCCACTTAACCATGTTTTTGCCTTGGATAAGTTTAAAAGTAATCCAATGAATATAATTTACCTTTTAGCACATTTTATCCAATGTTTTTAACACAATAAAACATTGTAAAAAAAATGTTTAAACATTATTGTTCAACATTATTTTAGAATTTTTTAACAAATTTTGCACTACCATATCAACCTATCAAAACTAATCACAATGATTCAAGAAGGTGCCATTGACTCCTATTAACATGTTTTTACCCCACCACAATAGGTGATAACCAAGTGGTCTACTCCACCAACTTGATGAATCCAATCGCCAACAATTTGTCAAGGTTCTACTTAACTATGATTGCATAGTTAAAGTTCATGCAATAGTGTGATTGATGTCTAGGGGTGTGGTAGTATTCAATTTAATCCTATTTATGCAATGTGAGGGGGTATCCTTCAAAGTTTTTTTATAATTTGAGACAAACACATTTGTGAATTCTTGCAACAAGGTTTTTACTATTGTAACTATTGTTCCCTCAAGGTCAAGTTTAATTTCAAGTACATTGTTTTTATACCATGCCCATGTTGATTTTTTTAACCTATACCTTTTGGGGCAACATCCATTCAACAATGTTAAAGTCTTTTACATTATTCATGGCAACTGTCTCATCAATTTCTATTATGTTTGTTTCATGCTTAAACTAAATTTGTGGTTCAATTATTGTTTGGTTAGTCTAAGTAATTACCCCAATTGAAAATAGATCAACACCTAATGCCAACAACATTTCTTCTTGATTTGCAACGCCTTCCACAAAATTGTAATTGATTATCACTTCTAGTATCTTGACATTGTCACCCAACTGTTTGGAAATTGAAATAGTTTTCACCAGATAGTTACCTTCAATCATGAATTACCTTGGCATCCCTCAACCAAGTATGAAGAGAATCCAACATCTTATTGTTCATGATAATAAAAGTAACATGTAATCATTGTTATATCGAAGTGTCCATCCATGAATAACACAGACCTCTTTTGGTGTCTCAATTTAATCTATCCTAGAGATTTCTTTTGTTGTTTTCAACTTAGTATGTCTCAAACTTCCTTTGATGTTTTCAGCTTAGTCCATCTTGTAGAGAGTTTTTTTTACCTCCTTTCAAGTAGGTAATTTTCTTATAGGATCAAGAACTATGAGTAATACAATGGATGATAAATTATTCAAAGAAAGGAGTTTTGAGCGGTTTGCTAGAAAGGTTAGACAATGGACTAAATCCCAAACACATGGATCCTATAGATGTTGCTATGGAGGAGTGTGACAAAATGTAGGGAATTAGGTGTCTTAATAGCCAAAGCTATAAATACAAAAAACTATGTTCAAATTTGGAAGTCGTTGCTTTTGTGGAGGAGTTGTGGCCCAAGGTATATTAGAAAAAGATCATTACTAACATTGAGATTAATCTAGCTTTTGCCAAGGGAATTGTGGCACAATGGAAGGGGTACAAAAGTCAACTAGGCAAAGTTTGGAATAGAAATGCAATTTCAAGGTGGGCAAACACACAAGGCAACTCAACATTATTATTTCAAGAGTAGGAAGAAGACACTTGACTTTTTTTGAGAGGAGTGCAAAATTGAAGGACATAAACCCAAGCAAGGGGACAACAAGGAGGACATTGGTCAATGGAACAACATTGTGACAAGATCTGATTTTGGGAATGAAAAGCAAACTTGTGAAACCAAAAGGACAAGTTTGAACTACAATATCTAGGAGAAGGAGAAGTGGAAGATGTAATCACTAAAAATAGCGAAGAGGTTGAAGTATTCCAACACAATGGAGATTGTTTAATCATGTTATTGATGTTAAAAAAATAAGAATGTGGCCAATGAAAGGGTAGATGCATTAAGGGAAAGAAAAAAATGAAACAAATTGGGAGGTTTGAGTAAATGAACTCACAATAGATGTTGAATCATGTGGTAGAATTTTGTAGATGATGGCAAAAGGACAACATGATTTGTAATATCATTGTGGTTGAATCAAGGGTGAAAATCTACATAGAAATATTGCATTAAGATGAAATTGTGTTTTCTAATCTAAAACATGAGCTTTTCCATTTAGATGGGGTTATTGAAAGCTTAAAAAAAGGCCAACATTTTGCTTTAACACAAAGGTAGGCATGTGAAATTGACAATGTTGAATTTCAAGTCATACAAATTGCAAATGCAAAATTAAAGGATGTTGAAGACAAACATAAGGACTTGTTAAATGAAAGACAATTGTAATAGGTTCAAATCAACTTATAGTTGGAGGTGGTTGACAAATAAAAGAGTCAACATAGAGTACTGCAACATGAGTACCTGAGGTTGCTAGAAACACATTACAAAAACTACATTACCAACTTTGATAAACTTGACCAATTATAGAAGAGTTTGAAAGTAGTGGCAGAACTATTGGAAGAGATCAAAACAACATAGAATGGACAAACACAAACCTAAATACTTCAGCTTTGTTAGCAAGTTTGATGTTAAACATTGATTTTGATTTCATGGGTTAGCATGCATAAATTTAACAATTTTTCTTTTGTAAGGCCTAGTTTATACTTGGCAATTTTGTTATCAAAGTTTTGTACATAGACATAACTATAGTTCAAGCAACCAAATAGGCAAGTCTAAGGTTGTTACTATGTAAGTTTATGTTGAATTTTTTTTTATAGTGCATGATATTGATATACATCAATTAAATTTAAAATAATTTGGAAATTTGAAGTTTTTGTATGAAAATCCATTCAAAAAGTGTGTTTTTTTACATTTGTTTATGTTAACAAATAGGAGATCTACTCAAGTGCAAACATAAAACTTTATTGAAAGGAAACTATAACACGATGCTCACAACACAAACCATAACATCAAGAACTCCTCAAGGTTCTTGTCATATGAAATTCACAAACTTGTGCAATGAAGAAAAGAGAGACAAGGTCATCAACATTAAGGTATTTAACTACAAAACCAAACCACAAATAACCAAACTAATATAAGTAAAGAAAGTAATTCAACCTTGTGAAAGTAACCTAGTTATTTTCCTACTCTAGTAACTAATGAAACCTAATTAGTTGAGCTTGAATTCTCAACACTCCCCTTTAAACTTAAATCCACTTCTAATACAACAAGCATTTGTCGAAATTTCTTTAGCTTGTCTATACCTAAAGCCTTTGTGAAAATGTCAGCAACTTGATCTTTAATATTGACATGAATAAGGTTAATTTCTTTTGCTAGAACTTTTTTTCTAATAAAGTGGTAGTGCACTTCAATGTGCTTTGTCCTAGCATGACAAACCAGGTTGTTAGCAAATAGTATGCTATTAATGTTATCACAATAAATGACAATAGGAGCATCCACTAACTATCCCAAATTTGAAAATAGTTTCAATAACCAAACTACTTCACATGTAACAATTGTTACGCCTCTATATTCTACCTCCGTGCTTGATAATGCAATTGTTGGTTGTTTCTTACTCCTCCAACTAACAACACCACTTCCAAAAGAAAACATGAAACTACTAGTTGATTTTCTATCTGAAACATTGTCAGCCCAATCAGCATCCATGTATCCATGTACTTGTAACTGGCTCTTGGCTTCATAAAAAATTCCACACTACAAGGTATGTTTTATGTACCTCAATTTGCGCCTCATTACATCCAAATGTGGCTTTCGTGGTGTTTGCATGAATTGACTCAACACTCCAATTGCATAACTCAAATTTGGCCTTGTGATGGTCATGTAAATCAAACTCCCCACTATGCATCTGTACATAATGGTATCCTCCACAAGGTCTCCTTCATCTGCACTTAACTTCACATTTCATTCCAATGGAATTGAAATGGGTTTGTAACTCATCATCCCATATTCGAACAATTTGTTCAAAGCATATTGCCTTTGTAGTAACTATATCCCTTTCGGGGATTAGATTACCTCAATGCCAAGGAAGTAACGCAATTCTCCCAAATCCTTCATCTCAAACTTTTGCTTCAAAAGCTTCTTCAAATCAAAGATGTTTGCATCACTATCTCCTGTGATAATCAAGTCATCAATATAGATGACTATGATAACAATCCCATGATCTGTCTTTTTCACATATAGTGAAAAATCTACATTGGATGTTTGAAATCCACTTGTGACAAGATACTGACCTATTTTGTCTGACCAAGCTCTAGGTGCTTACTTCAAGCCGTACAAAGCTTTCTTCAACCTACAAACCAAATTAGGATGTGTTTGGTCCACATAACTTGGTGGTTGTTCCATGTACACTTCTTCCTGTAAATCTCCATGAAGAAAAGCATTATTTACATCCATTTGATGTGACGACCATCCTTTTGCTGCTGCCATAGCAACGATTGTTTTTATAGTTGTCATTTTGGCAACTGGAATATAGGTCTCCTCATAATCTATGCCATAAGTTTGGGCATAACCTTTGGCCACCAATCTTGCTTTGTATCTGCTCACAAATCCATTTACATTGTGCTTGATTTTGTACACCCATTTGCACCCAATTGTTTTTTTATCCTTTGGTAAAGCTACCAATTCCCAAGTAGCATTAGCATCCAACGCCACCATCTCTTCATCCATGTCATTATCCCATTTAGGGTTTCTGATCACTTGTTCAAAACAAGTGGGTTCAACCTCTTGTATGACTCTCACCATGTATGTGTAATGATGAGCTACAAAGCCATCATATGTGAGTCTTTGTACATGGTACTTGACTTGTGTGGATCTTCGTACTCCATTGTTGTTGTTGGGTGTTTTTAAAGTTTTATTGGCCATCCGAGCTTAGGAATAGTAACTGAAGAGATTCTTGATTTTTCACCCACACTTTTCTCTGAATCACTTGATTCATCATCTACATGAAGATTTATAGATGATGTTTGATAATCACCATCTACAATGTTTGAAGATCTTAATCTTCCTTTCCATGGAGTGCTACTGGACCCATTAATTGAGGACTCTTGTGTTCCACTAATTAATTATGATTCTTGTTCCACATTTGATGGAATATCACCATTTCTAGCCTCTCCATCTTCTGTTATCTTCAGTGGTGGATACCAGCTAACCATCTCATCAAACACAACTTCTCTATTCACTTGCAACTTTCGAGTGCAAGGGTTGAAGCATTTATATCCTTTTTGTTTTAAAAAATATCCAATGAAGATGCACTTCTCAACTTTTGGATTTAGTTTTGATCTCTTCTCATAAGGAACATGCACATATGCAATGCAACCAAACACTTTAAAGTGTGAAACATTTGGTTTCTTGCCTATGAATTTTTCTTTAGGTGTCATGCCATGAACTACTATTATGGATGTTTGATTCATGATATAGATTGCAGTTGCTACTGCTTCAGCCCAAAAGTAATTTGGCAAATTCTTCTCATTCAGCATGGCACGTGCTATTTCTACAATGTGCATGTTTTTCCTTTCAGCAACTCCATTATGTTGTGGGGAATGAGTACTTCTTTTGAATTTCATGCTCCTTCAAGTATTCATTGAATTCATTTGAAAAATACTCTCCCCCTCCATTAGACCATAAACACTTGATGCTCACACTTTTCTCCTTCTCCACCACTGCTTTGAAATTCAAAAAATGTTGAAACATTTCACCTTTGTGTTTCATAAAGTAAACCCACACCTTCCTTATGTGGTCATCAATGAAACTCACGTAGTATTTACATCCTCCAATGGATCCTGTCTTCGTGGTCCACACATATGAGTGGATCATTTCCAAAGGTTTAGAACTTATGTGAATTTTTTGAATTGGGAATGGATGACGCACTCCCAACTCCTTAAGGGATTCAAATGTGAGTCCCAAACAGAAAACAACGGAAGAGTAAAGAGTCGAGCACGTTCCCTGACTCGCAACACTTTGGAGGGGTAAAGGGATGTGCTAGAACTCCGGCATGAGACTAGAAAGAGTTGACAAACTTCACTCACTCACACGGACCTACACAAAACCAACACAAGGTGGTTAATGCATAGTTGGAGCACCTTTGGTGCTAGGATGAGCCACGGGCAACATGAACATATAATACTCACCATGGCCCGGACTTGGGAGAAGTCACCACCTTTCCCCTTATAGTATACTCTGCACTTCTCCACGAGGCTCACATCTGAATGGCTACTTTCACTTGGGAGTCCCAAAATCGCCATGGTTGGGACTCCCGCGACTTTGGGGCGCCATAACTTTGCGTGCAGACCTCTGATTGAGGTGAGGTTTGAAGCAAAGTTGTAGCCATTGTTAAGAGATTTCCAACGGTATGTCGCACGTCATCTACATGCAAGGAAATCGGCTCAATTCCCAACTTTTAATAGTCGGGAGTCAAACTACCAATTTGACTCCCGGCCCTTCTTTTGGCCATAACTTGTGTTTCAGATGTCCAAATGGGCGATGCGAGCCTATTTTAAATATTTACATTCCAAGATCTTTCCATTGATATAAAGAACTCCTCAAGCCATTTAGTTTGACCCTTGCAATTGCCCTCTGAAAATTCGGGAGTCGACCAGGACTCCAACTCCCAAAGTGGAACTCCTTTGGGGTGTGAAGGTTCATTCCTTCACACCTTCTCACACTCTCGGGAGTATGTTATGTGATTCACAACTTCTCTCTTGGCCCGCAACCTTGCAAACCCTTGCCTTGGTCGTGAGCCTAAGGTTAGGGTTGCGACATTTCAATTACCATTTTTTTGGAAAATAATAATAATAATGAATGGATAACACGTTTGCTAGTATAATAATATAACCTATGTTCGGTTACTTTAAGTTATTTTAAAGCTTATTTTCATTGTTTTAAAATTTTTCACCCTACATTATTTATAGCTATTTATGGCTATTCTAAGTTATTTTTCATTATTTTTAGTTATTTCAACCTAAGTTATTTTCAATTATTCTAAATTATTTTTGGTTATCAAAATTTATTTCACCTTATGTTATTATTGGTTTTTCTTGGTTATATTACCATAGGCTATTTTATTGGTGGTTATTATTGGTTATTCTATTGGTGATTATTGGTGGTTATTATTAATTATTCTATTGGTCATTATTGGTGGTTATTTTAAGTTAAATTGCCATAGGTTATTAATGGTTATTGGTCGAAATATTTTATGAATGGCTATTAGTGGTTATTCAATTAATGGATATTAATGATTATTTTATTAGCAGATATTAATGGTTATTCTATTAATGGCTATTGGTGTTTATTTTATTAATGGATATTAATAATTATTTTATTGGTGATTATTTTAGGCTAAAATATCATAAACTATTGGTGGTTATTAATGGCTATTATATTAGTGGCTATTGGTGGCTATTTTTAATTATTCTAGGTTATATTATGACTATCGATGGCTATTTTATTTTAAGTTATTGTTGGATATTTTAGGTTATATTATCATAGGTAGTTATTTTATTGTAGGTTATTCTAAATTATTTTTCATAAGTTATTATTGGTTATTTTACCTTATGTCATTATATTATATTTTAGATTATTTTAAGTTGTTACACCTAAGATAAAAATAACTTATAATAACTTAAGGTATAAGTTAGAATAACTAAGCTAGCCTAAAATAATATAGGATATATCATAAAATAACATATGGTATTTAAAACAATACCATAAGAATAAACTTATTACCACATTTAATTATAATAGTGAATTATGTCAACTAGTAATGAAACATGATGTTTACATAGTGATATTATAGTGAAATAACTTTAACTAGGGTGAAATCACAAAAGTGCAGTGAGCTCATTTCATTTTGAAGGTCCCATATTGATTAGGACTAGTGAACCACACCCTATTTTTGTATTAATGAAACTAGCTTATATATATGCCAATTCCCATTCTTGCCTTCCTTTTTCCCAACTTTTTTGGCCATGTTATGGTTTTTTGCAAAACATTTGGCACTTCTTCCACATTCATTGCCTACATCCCAATACCAATTTTAGTATCATTAATGGCATACTAACATGCCTTAGACATTACATGGCCAAAACATGTGCCATTAAAGACTGAAGGAAGTTATAACAATGCACATGATATAACCCTTATCAATGTAAAAGCAAGGGTGTTTAAATTTGTGCCCTCATCCTTGATGTAAGTAATGATCTTGCCTATAATCAACATTCAACCAAAGCAAATTTCATTTGTTCCGTTAATGTTGTTTTAGAGGTACCCTTATTATAACATGGCAAGGCACCCAATCATCATTGATGAAATTTATGACAAGTGTGAATGTATCAAATTAGGTTATGGACATCTAGAGATCAAATCTAATAATGTTTATGCAATGGCTAGGAAGACATACACCTCCATCACCTCTACCAACATATTTGGGATGTGTTATTGAACAATTTGTTTTTGTGATGAAAATTTGATTTAATCATATTGTTTCATCACAAGTGGCCATAACCATGAACTTTGCAATAACCAATACCATATTTTTAAAAGACCTTTGTTGACTTTAGTCATTGGGCTTGTATGGATCATTTCAACTATTTTGGATTGGAAACCCGATTTTGGACAATTTGTAAAAAAATTGAAATGGATGTGGGAGATATTCTTTTCCATTTCCCCCCTTTTTGTTAATTGGCACCACCTTCCTTTATCACCTTCTTATGTTCTTTGTATTGAATCATAACAACTTTATGTTCATTCACAACATGCTTTTTCATATTGAATATGATGCCATGTGTAGGGTTGAAAGAAATAATATATATTTTGGATCATATAGTGTTGTTGCTACTTGAAACTTGACTTGTGATGCAAAGACACATGATGCACCACATCACCTAAACAACTTAAACATGGACTATTGGTGATGGATCATTAGAATGCCTAAGTAGGGTAGGCTTAATGATGCACATGAGCTAAGATTTTTGGTTCTTTTGCAATTTAGCAAGTTAAACACCCTAGGACACTTATTGCTTAACATCAACTTCAACACTCTCAATCATCAACTTTGTAGTGGGTGCTTCATCCATGTTGCCAATAGGTTGTTACACTAATTCATTAGTGATGCCAATAATTGTTAACTTTCTGACCTCCTTGTTAATTACTTTGCAACCAAATGAAAAAAGAATATCACAATCTACAAATGTCATTGTAAAAAATATAAAACCAAATGAAAGAGACAATTTTCCATGAAACCCTAAATCCTTCAAACACTTCAATCTAGGTGATATGAATGCACTAAACCCTAAATATTAGTATGCATTCTAGTATCAAAACTATAAGGTTAAATTGGTATAATTTTAAATGGGTTTTTCCAAAAGACATACCAAGGGTGTATGAATATTGAATGGGTACCAAGTATAATAGATATTAATATAGTCAAGTTTTTAATACCAATGTTGATACCAAGTGTCAACCTATGTATTAGACCAACATTGGTTATAACTAATTTGGTACATATTAACTTGATTACACCCTTTTGTTTTGTCACATCAAAATCTCCTAAATAAAAGAACCCTTAGTTATGTTTTTGATACTATTTGGAAGCCTTTGATGACTAGGGTTGCACCAAGGTGATTTTAGAATGTTTAGACTTGCAATGCATGAATTATTGAATTTTGAATATTTTCATAACTAAAAATTCAATAAAGTTATATATGAGGAAATTTGGGAGGTGTTTTTACTAGTATTGGAAAGCTTTTGATGACTAAAGGTGCATTGGGTGGTTTTGTTATTTTCATACAAGTATGGTTTGCAAATCAATGTGGGTGCCAATGAATAGAACATTCCCAAAGTTTCAAAGATTTTTGGCCAATATGTTAATCAAAGTGGCCCACTACCACAAGAAGTCTTTTTAATCTTTAGGAGACACCATAAGTAATTAAACTAATGAGTGTGAATCACAATAAATAGCCAATTTGTTGTAAATACTAGGTCAAAAATGATGATGAAAAAAAGTTAGGAATGAAAATTATATTTTAGCAATGATATGGGGCAACATGCATGCAACATGCACCCAAGAAATATTCCCCAATAGTAACATAGTTTGTCCCATAATATCCTTTGTTCAAAAGTGTGGGCTTATGTTGTATATAGTTATGTTAAATGGAAGCATTTCCACAATATCTTATTTTTAGTAATATCTTCTATTTGGGGAGCATTGAAAATATTTTATTACCTAGGTTGGTTCAATAAGATGCATAATACTTGTTTTTTTGTCAACTAGTAATAAAAATAATCATATTTTACAATTGATATTGTAATAAATAATAAAGTTATTGTGCTTTAAATATTGGGTGAAAACATGGTAAAATATATTTTAAAAGTTGATGAACTAAAGGTAAATTTGAAATTGAGATAATTTTTGACATAAGTATAAGAACTGAATTCAAAATATGTTCAAGTTTCATTATGAAATCATTTTCCTTCCCATTGAATTTAATATGCTTTGATTACAAAATTGATATAATATGTGTAATTGCTCTTACCTTCCTAACATTTTGATATGTTCCCAATGGGGAGGCTAAATGTTTAGAGTTATTTGCGCCAAACAAGGTATTTTTTGGGGGAATTTTGTGAGAAAAATATTTCCCACCCAATTATTACCTTTTTTTAATTACAAATATTTAACCCATCATAAATTTAATTATATGTATATGTTTTGATACACTATATTTACTCAAATGTTTCATTTTAATACTTGAAATTGTGAGGAAGGTGAAAGCATGGTAGATAACTTTTGTACCTTGTCACAAAAATTACAAGTAGACAAAAGATTTTTGATGCATTAAAACTAGAAATATTATTTTATTCAATGATTAATACGAAAATAATCTTTCATTTTAATATTATAATTTTGAAAAATGAACATCTTCATATAGATTTAAGTAGATTTTACAAAAATTGCATTTACTTGGAGTAAGTTTTCGATCTTACAAAATGGGTTGCAAGTAGATGAAATATTGAACTTTTTCTATTTTCAAGTTAATGGAGCCTTAACAAATACTTGTGTACTATCAAATTATGCATGTTATAATCATTATACATAAAACTTCCAATGTAAAAGTAGGTTTGAACACCAAATTGATCCTATCATGTTCAAATCTACTTTTCACTTAATTTATCATACCAAAGTTTTTCAAAATTTGTATTCAACTTACTATAAACTAAATGGAGGGCCATGTTTTTCATATTTCTACTTTCACAAGTTTTTAATCTACTTTCATGTGTTTATATTAAAAAAATTGTCATTTTTGAACTACATTTTGGGCGCAACATGTTTTTTGTTTACTTTACCATGCTTTCACTTGGGAGTGATAAGAATGCAACTAGACTTGGTAAGATCATGTGATAAAAATAATTTTGTTTTTACAAATGGTATGTAGTTAGCATATTCACCAACTAGAATATCTATATAAACTTGAAAATCTTTTTAAAAATAACATATGTATCGAAAAAATCTATACCCTTTTTTCTAAAGTTAAGATTAACAAATATGGGCTATATTGATTATATTTTCATTTTCATAATGAAAAAATCCTACCAATAAACTAATTAAATTATATTTTTACCCAACAACCAATATATGGGACTCTATTTTACTTGCTTATTTTGTAAATTGAAAAAAAATCCCCTTGGTACATACTTCATAAAAACTATGGTATGACATTCCAACAAAGATCTTGCATTAAATGGCAATAGTTTACACATTTTTAAAATGAAAATAATAATAATAATAATAATAAATGCTATCAAACCAAAACCAAGGTGTAAAGGTGGTGAACATTATTCAATTTTTTTCCAAAGTTCAAAAAAAACAAGGAATATGAAAAAAAAAATTCCTATTTCATTTTTTCATTT
>Ga0116228_10003717_pt1 | contig 13487 bp, 12 predicted proteins | sample S1TSphfallax_2_FD_89694 | JGI IMG/M metagenome (GOLD analysis project Ga0116228, IMG submission 89694) | Host-associated microbial communities from peat moss isolated from Minnesota, USA - S1T2_Fc - Sphagnum fallax MG | ecosystem: Host-associated > Plants > Peat moss > Unclassified | place... | reverse complement strand
TTTTTTTTTGGTGTGATTAGGTTGGTAATATTTGTGGTTCATGATACTACAGCTACTTTTGAATAAATTTAAAGGATCCACTACCAAGACCATGTAAAGCACTATCCAATTTTTTTTCCCATCATCCTATAACATTCGTGCATTTCAATTTTTTTTTGGCTAAAACCAAATGTTGTGATGCCATCATTTCTTCAATGCTAGCATTTTTGTTCCTTTTTTTTGCCAAAAGGTAGTTGCCTTTTGGAGCTTTTGTCAAAAGCAGATTGATGTTGTTTGTCTTTTTCATTTGAATATTTGTGATTTTTTTGTGTTGTGTGTCATTGTGAGTGGTGATTCATTGCATCAGTGTTGTTTGACCATGCATGACATTGTTTTTTCATTATGCTACAACTATTGCATTATCGTTGGTCCATCTTTTTCTATGTAACCAAGTTGGTGTTGTTGGTGTTTCATTACATTATTTGTGGTGTTGTTTCATCGCACTTTTTTAGTGGGCTATGATTGTTGTTATATCATTAAGTCAATCTTTTCTTTTGTGTGTGTAATTAGATTATTATTGTTTATGTTTTTATGTTTTTTGTTTACTTCATTGGGTTGTCACTATTGCTTCATCTAAATTATTATTTTTTGGTGTGATTAGGTTGCTATTATGTGTGTTTCATCAAACTATAATTATTTATGCTTCATCAAATTGTAGTTGTTAATGTGTTATGGCTCTTGTCACTCCATGACATTGTTGTTGTCGTTTTATTGATTTAATTTTTGGCATTTCATTGTTTTGTTATTGTTGATTCATTGTCGTAGTTGTGTTTGAACTTCATTGTGATCTCCATGTCTTTTATTTGCATTATAATTATTCGTGCATTGCAATTGTTCCTACATTGCTGATTATTTTGTGCCATGGCTATGGGTAATGACCTCATTGTTGAAATGTTTCACTATTTTTGTTGTTTTTTATGTGTTGTGTAATCTATGTCATTTTTTTTGTCTTTTTTTCTTTGTGTTGTTTGCATGTTTTCTCAATTTTTTGTTTATTTTTTTGTTCATTTGATTTTTGTTTTCTTGTTTTTTTATAATATTTTGTGGTCCTCTTGTAAACTTTTCTCATGTTTCTACTTCTAATGGCACCAATTTAGTCTGGTTTATAAATGGGTTTAATATATTGATTGATTGTTCATGAAATGATGAATTGTTCATTAGTTCTTCTATCAAGGAATTTTCTAAATTGCCTCCTTTTGAATGTAATCGTAATTTGTTTGACCATTTTTTTAATCCCTTCATCTTTGAACCTTGAAAAATTATGTATTTCTACAAATCCATATTTTTCATTGGATCCTATTGTTCCTCCTTTTGCAATTGTTGTTGTGTTTTTCACATTAGATTCTATCATGTGTCCTATTGTCATTGCTTCATGTGGACGATATTGTCACAACCCTAGCTTAAGACTCACGATCAAAGCAAGGGCTTACAAAGGTGTAATCCAAGAATGAAGCATGTGACTCACATTTCATGCTCTCAAAAATGTAGGAGAGTGTGAATGAATGAACCCACATACTCCCAAATGAAGTCCCACTTTGGGAATTGGAGTTTCGATGGACTCCGAAACCTCCAAAAGGTGATTGCAAAGGTCAAATTCATTGGATTGAAAAGTTACTTATATCATTGAAAAGCTCTTGGAATGTAAATGTTTAAAATGGGTTCGCATGACCCATTTGGGTACTTAAAACATAAGCTATGGCTAAAAGAAGGGCCATGAGTCAAATTGGCAGTTTGATTCCCGACCATTAAAAGTCAAGAATCTCCCTAATTCCCTTGTGCGCAAGTGCCATGCCACATATTCTTTGAAAGTTCTTGACAAGGGCTACAAGTTTATTTTAGACCTTACCTCAATTAGAGGTTTTCACACAAAGTTATGGGCCCCAAAGTCACGGGAGTCCCAATTTAAAGAATTTCAAGAATCCAACTTGAGAGTCCCGAAACAAAATGACATTTGGGTGCTAGCCCCATGGCCATGCATAGAGAATACTATAAGGGGGAAGGTGGTGGCTTCCCCCAAGTTTAGGCTGTGGGGAGTCCTGTGAATCCGTGTTTGCCCGTGGCTCATCCATGCACCAAAAGTGCTTCAACTATGCACTAACTAACTTGTTGTTTAGTTTGTGCAAGTATGAGTGAATAATTGACTTGCTTGTCACTTTTTTTAGTCCCTATCCTGAAGCTCTAACATGCCCCTCTACCTTCAAAATGTTATGAGCCAGGGAGCGTACTTCAACTTTTCATTCTTCCGTTGTGTTCGCCTTGGACTCACATTTAAATCTATTAAGGAGCTTGGGAATGCATCAAATACTATCTACTGTCTCATGTAATTATTGTGTTTTCTACATTAAATTTTGTTATGTGTCCTACTTCTATTAATGTTTCATGTGCACATGATTAAGTGTTGTCTCTTGTAGTTGATGTATGTGTTTCCTTTTTGAATTGTCAGTTGAATTTTATTTTTAGTATTTGTGATCTCGTGGTTTCTAGATTTGAATCTAGAGAGGGGATAGACCTTAAATCTCCTATTAAGGATGTTTCAAAAAGCTATTTTTTGGATTTTAATAAAAAAAGAAGTTGAAAATGTTAATAAAGGCAATCAAAAAGTCAACAAACATGCTGAATTCTAGGCAAAAAATGCGTTTGATGAATGGGGGGTTTTTCACAATCTTGATACAACATGATTGATTGCTGATTTTTCAGAAGATGAATTTTTTGTTAAGGATGTGGTGGATATGCTTTTATATTTTGTTTTATAAGTTACAAAAAAAGATGGAAACATGTATCTTCCAACTAAGTAACTTCTATTTTCCCATCTTTTCATTTTGATTATTATTATTATTTAATCAAATTTGTTTTAGGGTTCATGGTTTAATTTTCTTAGACACTCAAATTATCCAGGGGTTTCAATTTGTATTCTACCTTTGCAATTTTTTTGTTTGGAAGATTAAATTGGGTGTTTTTCCACATTAAACACAATAATATTTTTTTTGCATTGTTTTCAAGTTATGTGGGTTGTAGAGAGCATACAACATCGTTTTCTTTTGTAGTTGTTATGATATGGGACTTAAATCTAAAACCTTAAACCTTTTTTTTCTTATTAATTTTTGGCATTTCATCATTAATTCTTTTGTTTTGCAAGAATTCTATTGTTTTCTTGGTGATGTATTTTTATTTTTGCATCATTTAATTTCTTATACGAAGTATTGGACAGTTGATAAGGTAAAAGCAACAACATGTATTGTGGAATTAAGTAAAGCACATGCAATTTCCTATAACATTTTCATTAATGCAAGGTTTCACCGCATGAAAGTTGTTGGTGCAATCAATGTGTTAACTTACTTCCCCATTTGGTTTAATCTTAAATTCGCATATATCTGCAAATATTTTTTATTTATAAAGGGGCATTTAAAACTCAATGCTATGAACTTTGATGAATTCAATTTGTTGTCTTTACTTATTAGCATTATTCTAAAGTTTTGTCAAGGCATTTCCAAAAATTAGAGGATAGACATAACTTGATGTTTTGCAAATCTACATCGACTTGTGGTTGATTGCCCAATGTTTAATGTGATTGAGACTTAAATAAAGAGCTTGCTCACGGGTGCTTAACTATATGGCCAATTGATAAACCAAGGCCACATCTTTTGTTTTCACACCCCAAGCCTAAGTGGAAGACTTATGATGAAGTATGGTTCATGTCTACTCCGATTAGTCATAATCAACTTTGTTTCATTGTAGATAAGTTGATCTTTGATTTCACTAATTTATGTGAAAAAATCTTGTCAAACAAGATGGGCTAATGCATTGGAGTTACATGTATGGAAGAGCCATTTGTACTTCGAGAGTATGGTATGGAGGTAATAGGCCATAGGGACCTTATTTTGTATGGCAAATAAGTTTGTAAACTTGTTTCTTGTTTAAAATTCATTTTTTAGTTTTCGTTTTTTTGTGTTTGAATTTGTATAAGTTTGTTTTATAGTTATGGTTTGTTGGTTTTGTAGGTATAATCATATTGACAAACACTTACATGATAAAACTATGCAACAAATGATCTCTAGTGAGTTTAAATGTGGTTGTCTATTACATTTTGAGGAGGCTTTTGATGAGGAGAAGGCTACCTATAACAAGATTAAGGTATGTGAATTAAAAGTAAGTGATTTATTATTTTATTTATTTGCTTTAATGTTTTTGGTCTGCTTTCCTCATTCATGTTCTATTTTTGTACGTAGTAGGTTTGTATTGATTTTGTTGGAAAAGACAATTTGGATATTATAATTGGTGTGTCTGATGGTGCGACATGAGCTACTATTACTTCCATGGTTCATGATTGTATCATTGTTGGTGTTTTTGGTGTTTCTATAGGTCCTTCTAACATCCTTATTGGGCTTACGTCTTTTAGCTATAATGTTTTTGTTGTTTCTACAAATCAACAAAAAAAAGTTATTCAAATTCATAATGAATTTTATATTTATTCATTTCGAAAAAGACATTAGCACGAACTAAGGGCCCATATTTCCTTGTATAATATCCTATTGGTTTATGCATCGAAAAAATAATGTAGTATAAGTTTTAGAGTTTGGCATTGGTGGATTTGGACTTAAGATGGATTTTGAAGACCTGTGCATTTTAGAATGAAATGTTTGAAAATGAACTACCCAAGTACAAGGATCACTTGGATGTGATATTTCCTCATCACCCTTTTGAAACAATCAATGTTAACATTACTTCTAGGCATGTTTTTAGTCATTTGCACAATTGCCCCATTAACATTACATATGTAGTTGATCTTAAGTCTTTGCCCACTTTATGAATACCAAATGTAGGGGACAAGCTGTGAGTTTGTTTCATTTTGGATTCTTCATATTTTTTTATAGACTTCATACCTCATTTTGTAACAAATGAATAAAGGATTAGGGGGGAATTGTGGAAAGGATGCCAAATCTAGGTAAATGTTTTGAATTTCATGAAGATGCCCAAATTCTTTGGTTGGGTTATTGGGAGTTGAGGATGCCAATGGGGTTTTGGGGTTTCCCATTGTTTTTAGTTTTTTTCATGAAGGGAGGTTGAGAGGTTTTCTGATGGGAGTTGATACCTTTGTTTTGTTTTCATATTATTGGGTGAATGGAATCTAGATGAATGAACATTGAAAGAGTTGATCCATAGCCTTCCCTGTTTTGAATTTCCTTTGTTCATGTGAATTCAACATGTAGGGAATAAAAATGGAAATTTTGATCTTGTCATCTTAACTTTTGTTTAATCTTGTAATCTTGCCATTTTTATAAATAAAACAAATCTTATTTTTCTTTGTAGTTTGCCTTGTAAGTTTGTTATTTAATATTTTAAAAGTGTGAAACATTACATAAAAATTTGCAAAATGTATCGAGAAAGAAATGAAAATAATACAAAATTAAATAAGTTATTTTTAATTAATTAAATTAAGATGGAAATAAATAAATTTAAAATGAAAATGATTTTTAAAAAATTAAAAATTAATTTCAAATTAAAATAACAACTTGGTAAATAACTTTCGACTTGTGGAAGTTTTTTTTATAGGCTATCAAATAAATCTTTAGGCAAGAAAGGTGCTAAAAATACAAAGAAAAAAATTGGTAGTGTTTTACATAGAAATTCAATTATTAAAAAAAATTGAAATTTTAGTGTGGCCAAAAAAAGGGGGGGAAGCCGAATGTTCCCTTTCTACCTACAAGTTTAATTGCATCAACATAACTTAAAATAAAACTTCACAAAGTTTGATCAATTCATTAAATCAATTTTCACAAGTCTAAACCAACAATTATCCTAATTTTTGTAGCAATAAATTTATAAATTTAAAAGGTTAGATCGTTTCAATCTTTCTCTCGTGGGCTTCAATAGATTATTTTTGGCATAACATAAAATACAAACTCCCAAATCCCAAGAATGAAACTAAACCCAATAACCTTGATAACATATGGATGCAGAATAAGTTCTTGAGATGATGCACAAGTTGAAATAACAGAGGTCACAATATTTTATACCAAGAATATATATGTAATGCTCCAAAGGGTTGCCAAATATAACCCATCAACCCTTATTGGAATTCTTGATGAAAATTCATGATAACAAATATACTATGTATGTTGGAAATCCCAACATAACTCCACACTTTCACTTATCAAAAGATTAGATATAGAATCTCAAAATTGGAAATACACACAAAACTTACAATTGCAAAACCTTATCACTCACAAGATCCCTATTGATCTTCATCATTCCCCCATCACAAACTTTTACACCCAGTGTTAAATTACATTAAACTAAAGGACTTAAAGCCTAATGGAAATAACTTATCCTTTAGAAATACAACCATCTACACATTCATGCATTTTTCCTTTTAATGCCACCAGGTATTATAGTCTATCTAAAACAATAACGCACACAACTACCACAAAAATAAAAGAACAACAAATCACAATAAACTTAGCTTCTTCTTCTTCTGCTCCAAGCCCAAAAAGATGTCCCCTCCTTGTAAAACCGCCCTCCTTCATATATGCATGGCTCCTCATCCTTCCGAAATCCCAAGTGCCAATTGGAATCACCTTCACCAGAGGTTTCATGAAGAACAAAAAACAATCTAGATGAGCTTGCAAATTCACACCTTAAATTAATAGAAATATAGTGCCCACCTTCTTCTTCCACCTTGAATGCAAACCTACAAACATAAAACACACAAAACAAAACTACATACCATTATGCACACCATATGGTTAGTGTGCTCATGAAAGTTATTATTTTCCATCAATTGTTGTTTTAAGGTAATACAAGGCAACCTTTTTTCACTTTAGGGCTCTTTTTAGGTCACACTAAAATTAATTACATGTCATGGTTATTTGATATGCAAGTAATCACGAAAGGTGATTCGAATTGTTATTTGAAAGTTTAAATAAACATCCCAACATTGGTTTGTAATTTGTATTAATGTTGTTTTTGTTTTTGTTTTTGTCTTTTGAGATCCTCCCCTTTCTTTATTTGATATGCTTATCATTGTGGAGGGGGTTTGGGAACTTGATTTTCCCCTTGTGATTTGCCTTCTTAAGTGGATTTTTTGTCTTTTTGGATGTGGGTCCTTCCATTTTTGTTCCTTGTATTCCCCTTTTCTTGGGGTGCTTTGGTTTTTATTTGATTGGCAGGGTTTCATCATTTTGAATAACAAATAAAAAGTCCCATCCCATTCCAATTTTCTTTACCATTATGGAACTTGCAATCTAGTTCTAGATTTAGGTTCTTAGCTTTCCAAAAAAAATCCTATAATTTTGAGTTTCTAAACTTTCTTGGAAGATCTTCAATCTTGTAGGTACCAAAGGTGCACAACTAATAAAATTGACCATCTAAATAAAGAGTACATCTACATGCACAAATTGTGCCCAAAGACAATACATGCCTATTTAGAGGAAATAAAATATTATAATTTAGTACTTGAATGCATAGCCAATGGAAACTTGTATTTAAAAATAGATTTGGAAGTCAATTCCAATCTGCTAGTATTGGGTCTTTCAATATTTATACTGATATCAAAATTAACAATTTTTTTGTGGCGAATTTTTGCCACTTGATGATAGTAGAAAAAGGGTCATGAAGTGTTCAAAGGTTTTTAAAAAAACAATTGGCACAAAATCACCATATTTTTTGAAGAAGAGAAGTTTAGAATGGCTACATTTATATGTTCTAACATTTCACCAAAATATAATAGGGTTCCAAAAGTTTTATTTTCCTTTGACCTTTAGCCAAGTTTGGTTAAGTCCTTTTTTGGATTTTTGCTAGTCCACCTACCTCACATTGAATTGAGGAAAAAAAAAACCCTAACAAGATCTAAAAATTGTAATTTGATTATGTTGAGTCATGAATGGTTTTATCAACATCATTAAGATGGATGGATGGATGTAGGATGGTAGTGATGCATTGTCATAGGACACCCCTTTTACCTAGCAACTATATCTTTGGGGCACAACTTGAAATTGAAGATTTTGTAATTTGCTAACATTCTACAACAAACAAAAGGTGATCACTTGTACCAACTACATGTTTCAACCAAAAAGAGAAAATCATAGAGGAACAAAGAAACAACTTGCATATGTGAAACATGTTTTAAAATGCAACAACTACATGCCTAACCCCAAATCCCCACTCCCAAATTTAAGAACAATGCCCAAAAAAATTCAAGCTTCAATTTTTTTCATAACCCAAAAACATGTCTAACCCCACCTCCAAAAAAAGATTTTTTTAAAGAACAAGAACATGTATACAATAGGTCTAGAGGTTGGGTCCCCTTCTTGCTAGAGACAAATTCCCAAGTTCAAGTTTGGTTTTTTTTCTTCAAAATTTAAAATCAATTGTCCACGGACTTGGAATTGCCCGACTTAAAAATCAATTCAATTGCCCAAAAGCTTCATGTGACACCATTCAAAAGAGAAATCACTCTCCATTTGGGATTGCTTACTAACCTTTTCATATGTCCATGTTTGTGCAATCCATGCTAGGAAGCCATGTCCATGACCTTATAATAATCTTACTACTTGAATAATTGCTTTCAAAGCAACATCTTTGAAGCCTGATTGTAATAGGAAAAGAAAATAGAAAAAATGTTTAATGGTCACTTCTTGCATGAATAGCCACCTATGTAGACACTAGAGATTGAAGGAAAACCTCTTCATTTAAGCCAATAATGTTGTCAAGTAGAAATAAGTCCCTAAGTTGGTGAGCTTGTCAAGGTAGCCCATTTGCTATATACATTATGAAATATATGGTTGCTTCAGGACAATCCTTAAGACAATGCTCAAGGGTTTCAATGGCTTGACATATGGGATCTAACTTAATACAAATTAGCATGGATCCAATGGGAAAACCTTCATTATTGAGGGTTAGCCAAATGAGAGTTGCAACTTTTGAAGAAGACTAAAAGTTTTGTCACAAATGATTAATGATTAGTTTGGAGTAGTCCTTTTTGTAATCCAATTGTTGGATGAAGATGAGAAGAACACATTGCTTAGACTATAGTGAAAAAGCTAGGGCATACAAAAACACCTAGCATGTCAATCCAAGCTAAAACCAAAGATGCATCTATTATGGCACATACATTTTCCAAACAAATTTAAGTTTCATGCTTGAAAACCTATTGAAATTCTTATTGTCAACATTAAGTACAACATTTAAAGGTCTCTGGGGTTAGATCCTTCTTATCTCACTTTTGGTGAGCTCCATTGGTCTTATTGGCCATTTCCTGATTGAAATAGACCATAGAACTTCCATGAAAGATCCTACACCCCAAATCAACAACAACATGGAGAAAGACAATTCTCAAACTTCACTTGTGACACATACAAAACAATTTCACCAACATGCACCCAAAGATTTTGACATTAGTAAACAAGTAACACAACCTTGACACAAACAACCAAAATGCTCAACACACATAGACATTCCTCATGAGTTTGACAAAGGAGACCATAACACCTTCATGGATCATCAAACACAATTATCATGACCTAGTAAACACTAAAGCTTTTTCGGAGTTCCCAACATATGAGTGCTCTCACATGAGGTGCAAAACTGAACACAAAAATAAACACAGTGAAGACAGACACAATTTGAAATGCAATTAGATTGCTGTCAAGATCCTTATGGTTCTTCATCATTCCCTGGTCATGGACCCCTAAATCTACAACTACAATGGAATTCCTGTCTATAGAGGCTCATGGCATTGTGGATAGTCATCACCTCTAGCAAAACACGAAGTCCTATCACAAAACCAATCTCCTAAACCTTCTACCCTGAAATTCACCAAATAACAACCTCACCTCCCACTCTAGTCCCTAAAAAAAAAACTTGCTTGTCTCCTCGGTTCTTCTTCTCTTATCCTCCTCCCTGTCCAGAAGTTTGATAAGGTCCATTAAAGCCATCCATCCACAAACAAGGCCACACCACGAAAAATGCGTCTAACTGAACACCACAACTAATAGTAGGAGCTGTTGAAATTAAAAGCCAACAATGGTCATAACTTGCAAATAATAAACTGTGGAAAATAAAAACAATAAAAAAACGTTAGCTTTACATCACCCTCAACCACCCACAAAATTGTAGTTTTCTGCTTTTGGCAGTTGAGGACAATGTACCATTCCCCTTTAGGCCTTCATCCCATGCTTTCTCATCACAAGACCTTCACCTACTGTTAGCAAGGTATCCCCACATTAGGGAGAGTATTCAAACAACTCATCTTAGAATAGACCTGACCCTCCAGAGTTTGCAGGCATGGCCAATCATGCTCCAGTTCTAGCACCTGATCAGTACACGAACAAGTGCTCCTAATGTAAAGGCCTATACTTGCGAAGCTGTTCATCAACAGTGGCCAATCTTGTATTTTGTATATTTTATATCTTGAAATAAAATATAATTTACAATTTATTTAAATGTTTAAAAGGTGCTAATAATTCATTGTAAAAACATATGAAAAAAACATAATATATATTTTTTAAATAATTAAAATATTTCATAGCATACCCTTTTATCTGAACTACCAGCATTTCAGGCATGCCTGGTAGAACCAGACCTATTTGACATGTTCTCTAATATGTTGAGTTGCCCCTGACATAACAACCATCTCACAATTTTTTGCTGTTGACATGGAAGTAAAGCTGTTGCCTATTTCAATTGAATATTGTCCTTCTCAACTGTAGCACAACATGGGGCTTTACCTTTCTTCTCACATAATCAGCCTCTTATAAAGGCACAATGGACAAGTGTTCTTGCATCTTCCTGACCAAACATTTTTCAAAATCCACATGCCCATCCTGCAAATCATGAAAACTATTATGTTATGAAGCATGCCAGGTACAGGCCATTGTGCCCGTTTCATTGCTCGTGTGAGAATTTTGGATGAATAGATTACATATTTCTGGTTTAGAAAAGTTGTGGATCTGCAACCCTAGAATCTAGTCTACACCAATGTTGGGGGAAGTACACAGTTTATCATATATTAGCCTAGTATGGTATTGATACAAAAATCTCCCAAAAACATTTGATACTGGAATGGTATAGGTATTGACAAATTGTCAACTTTATATCATGCTATTGTGTGAGTTTTATCCAAATTTATGACTTCATATAATGGTATGAATTTAAATGATGACGAGACCAATACCAGCAAGCATTGAACATAAATCTTGATATTTTGTGAAAAACCCATCAAATCTTAAAACATTTTCTGTCTTAACTTCCAAGTCAATAATAACCCAAAAAAAAAAAAAATCATTTCAAACTAAAGAAATAATTTCTACCAACCTTGGGGATCAACACACATTTCCTAATTTAAAGTTCTAGGATTTGAAACACATTGTTGTACATTTTCTAACACTAACATGTAGTGTTTTTTTTTATTAGCAATTTTTGTTTGTTGCCAAAGTGGCAATCATTCATTGAAATATGTCAAAACATTTACGATCATCCCCAGGAATATTTAGCCAAATCTGGTTGTAAACCAAAAATAAAATACAAATCTTTTAATCATCTTTCTATATGTTTGGCTACACAATGAATACCACATATATGAATCTGACAATATTTAATTTTTTTTCTGCTCACTTTGGTGACTGAAAACCTACAAAATCAATTTTATATTATTTATTTATTATTTCAGTTTTTGGCAATATATCACCCCTTGAAAAAGAAAAGAAAAAGGTTGCTAACATGTTGGGTACCAATTATTAACTACATAGAATATTTAACCATTAATATTTGAAATCCTAAAAATTCCAAGTTCCTCAATGTGAGCCTGACCTCCAACCCAGACTAGCCTTACAACAACCAAGGACTGCTGGTAATGGCTATTGACTTATAGTATATCACATCCTCATATCAGCTAGTATAGTACATAATAGTTCTCATACTTGGCTAGTCCAAGTATTGACCCCAATATTTCATAATCAAATACCAAATTGGTTTGATAATCAATACTTTTTTACCCATACCATGTCATACCATAGTACCTTGGCCATTTCAACACATGTTCGTCAAATAATTAATTAATTTTGAAATTTTCATTTCAAAAATGGAATATTCCTAAATATTCACCATTATCCTTCATAATATTTTTTGATTTGAAAAAAATTAATTTTTGAAAATTTTAAAATTTCTGAAAATAATATAATTAGTGTCAAATTGGCCAAAGTACTAGGGTATACCACGTCACTTCTTATCCACTTGAAACTATATTTTTGCCCAACAACATGATTGATCTAAACCCTTGTTTGACAAATGAAGAACACAAAGAATGTTTTATACTGCTCCCTTATGGTTTTAGAATTGTGGGAGGGTACATGTGGGGATATCCTTGTGAGTTCAATGAGGAACATGTGAAGACAAACATGAGGAATTCAATTAACCCTCAATTGACATTTGACGAATATTGTCCCACTCTAATAAACAAAATGAACCAGCCCCCACAAATGTGCTTAGGAGTCATCGAGAACACTAGATTTTGGAAATTTTGACTTCACAAAGTTGTGGAGGACTTCAAGCTGAATGTTTTGGGAAAAAATAAATATATTTGAATAAGAAATGAAAAATTGCCACTATTGAAACTTTGGAAATTGTGATTTTGAGTAGCTTTCAAAATAGTAAGTGTTTGCAAACCTAAACCAATATTTCATGCTCCATTCTTTTTGAAAATTTGGTGACATTATTATGACATGCACAAAAATCATGTGCAAAAAAAATTGTCAAAAAGAGAGTTGAATGAACAAAGAATAGATGGTCAAAATTGATCATCCAAGGTGTTTCTCATGAAAGAAAAACTTTTGTTTTACATCTTTTGGGGCAAATAAGAAGGACAAATTGTTTGAGATTGTTTGAAAAATAAAAAAAGGTTTCCTTCAAAGAATTTGATTGAGTTCGTTGGAGAAATTTCCTTGTTCCCTTTCATTTTTCTTAACTACCCACCCAAACATGTAAGCAATATACCTATGAAACAAAAAATGATTTTCTTTTGAGTCTTGGAAGTTTTGGCCACACAATTCCTTTCTGCTTTTTGACTTTCTTCAACTTTATTTCATCCACCAACAATAGTGGTTGTTCCACAATCAAGTCCTTTTGGTGTTGGTCCTCCTTGAGCCAAGGTTCTAATTTAATAAGAAGACTAGGATGGAAACATTTTTTAGGTGAAACAACTAAAGTGTTAACCATTGCTACCACTCAAAACTTTTCTTAGTCATTATTCAAACTAGTGGGTGCCCGTGACCTTCGGTCACCTTGGTTCATGTTTTAGAAACTTTTAACTTTTTTATTTTTATTTTCATGTTTTTTTTATTTTTATTATTGTTTTATATATATTTTTATTTGGATGCAAGTTTGAAGTTTGGAGAAAGAAGACACACCTCATTTTTTTTTCAAGTAGGGTTTTTCTTATTTTTTACTCTTTATTT
>Ga0116228_10003716_pt1 | contig 13488 bp, 10 predicted proteins | sample S1TSphfallax_2_FD_89694 | JGI IMG/M metagenome (GOLD analysis project Ga0116228, IMG submission 89694) | Host-associated microbial communities from peat moss isolated from Minnesota, USA - S1T2_Fc - Sphagnum fallax MG | ecosystem: Host-associated > Plants > Peat moss > Unclassified | place... | reverse complement strand
AGCATTTCGTTAATACTTCAAAGAAAACCTTGAAAAATGGTTCATTCAACATTGAAAATTTCCAATTGATGCCCTTATTCTCTTTGTCAAAAAGAAAAATGGTTTTTTGCAAATGTGTGTCAACTATTGTAGACTTAATCAACTCACCATCAAGAATCAGTACCCTTTGCCCCTAATCTCAGGGTTGTTAAACCAGTTCAATCATGCCAAAATGTACACCAAGATTGATCTATGTGAAGCATACAACTTGGTGCACATTCGAGAAAGTGATGATTGGAAAATGATATTCAAAACCTGTTATGACCATTTTGAATATGTTGTGATGCCATTTGGCCTTACTAACGTGCCTACTATTTTCCAACATCTAATGAATGATGTCTTTCATGAGTACTTGGATGATTTCATGGTTTGTTACATTGATGACATCCTTGTTTTCTCAAAGAACATGGAGGACCATGAACACCATGTATGTTTGGTTTTAGAAAAGTTTCAAGAGGTGGGACTTTATGCCAAGTTGGAGAAGTGTAAATTCCATCAATTCGAAGTGGAATTTTTAAATTACGTCATCTTTGGAAATGGTATTCACATGGATCTTCATAAAATTCAAACCATTATTGATTGGGCTACTCCAACTTCTATTTGGGATGTTCAATGTTTTTTTGGATTTGTCAACTTTCATTGATGTTGCATTGCCCATTATTATTCAATAAAGCCCCATTTATTCAGGTGACTAGGAAGGATCAACCTTTTTCTTGGGGAGTTGAAACTAAAAATGCATCTCAATTTTTGAAGGCACAACTTTTCCACTCATGATTCATGTAGACCCTTCCAAACCTTTTGTTTTGAAGATGGATGTTCTAATTTTGTAATAGGTGTCATATTTTTACAACTTGGAGAATATAATATTTTCATCTTGTTAGTTTTCGTTTTTGTAAGTTTTCTCCTACAAAGATTAATTATGTGAAATTCATGATAAAAAACTTTTAACCATCGTGGATGCCTTTGAGGAATGGCATCATTTGCTTGAAGGAATTCAACATGAAATCATTGTGTATTCAAACCATAAGAACTTATAGTATTTCATGACAAATTGTGTTTTGAATCAATGCCAAGTTCAGTGGGCATTCTCTTTGTTTTGATTCCAATTTGTCATCACCTATCGCCATAGGCACCAACAAGGGAAAGCTAATGTGTTGTCTCGTCACTCGTGCTTCGTGCCTAAAAAAAGATATGCAATCTACTAACAACAATGTGATGTCATTTTTAAGCCTGAACATTTTTTATTTTAGTCATTGTTGGTAATTCCTAATGACACAACGCTTCTTTATTAAATTCGTGAAGACTTGAAAGAAAACGCTCTTGCTATTAGCATCCAAGGCCAATTAAGGAATCATCATCAAGTTCAAGATTTTTTTAGTGATCATGTTATGTTCAAATTTCAAGATGGTTTATTTTATTGTGATGATATTTTGTATGTTCATGATGGCTTTACATGATTTCAAGTTCTCCAAACTAAGCATGATGCTTTGGTTGTAGGCCATCTTGGATTCAACAAGACCATGGAATTAATGTCTTGAAATTATTGGTGGCCATAGATTTGGAAGTATGTTAAGGAGTTTGTTGGATCTTGCTATGTTTGTGTTCAAGCAAAGAATCCTCATCATCACCCTCATGGTTTCATTTAACCATTACCGATCCTTGCATCCCCGTGGTCTCCAATTTCCATGGATTTCATCATAGACCTTCCACCTTGTAATTTTTATGGCTCCATCTTGGTGGTGGTGGACTATTTGACAAAGATGGCTCATTTCATTCTATGTACCAAAACAATTATTAGCAAAAGAACATCCAAGTTAATCCTTGATCATGTTTTTCAATATCATTTCTGATTGTGGGTTTTAGTTTGCATCTAAGTTTTGGAAGCAATTATTTGAACTTTTAGGTGTGAAAATGAAGTTGTCATCAACTTTCTACCCCCAAAGGATGGGCAAACTAACAAGTCAATCAAGTTTTGAAGCAATATTTACAATGCACAACCAATTATCATTAAGATAATTGGTCAAAACTTTTGGTCATGGAAAAGTTTGTTTACAATAACACGATGCATTTATCAACCCAACAAACATTTTTTTTACAAATCATGGTTTACATCCCAAGTTTGACATTCAAGGTGTGCACAAAGCCATGAATTTAACAATTATGAATTGAGCCACATGGTTAACAGATGTTCAAACTCAATTTGTATCTAACCTTGAGGAAGCACAAAGGTGATACAAGGAGAATGCTAATGAACATTGAAAGGAATGTAACCCAACTTTAAAATTGGGGGCCAAGTTTGGCTTCAATGACAACATATCAAGACAACAAGGCCATTAAAGAAGTCAGATCATCAAAGGCTAGGTCCATTCTTCATTGTGAAACAAATCAATATTGTGGCTTTCCAACTCAAGTTTCTAAGTTCTATGAGAATCCATCCTATGTTTCACATTTCCTTATTGCAACCTTACCACACATCTACCATTCCAAGGTAGTTGCACACTAGAATGTCCTTAATTTCCTATAATAGGGTAGTTTTTCTTGCACCCCCAAAGGTTAAAATGTATGATGCACAAATATGTCATAGGATTCATCTTTGAAGGGTTCGAATTAATGATGCCAACTATGTTCACCATTGAATCAATTTATATATATATTTCAAATGGGGGACTTTCCAATTTTGAAGCTAACGTTCAAACAATACACAAATATTATGCATGTGGACTCATAATTTCCAAAATCATCAATGGTCTTCATTTTTTTTTCACCCAAAATTCAAGGATGTGCCCAAGAATCCAAAGACTATGATTTCATGCCCATGGGGGATAGGGAATGAACTATTATGGACATTTTAGAGTGCCAAAAATACTAATTTTTCTAAAGTCCTTTTGGAGGGGTTTCATGGACAATTTTTTATTTCATCTATTGAAGAGTTATTATTTAACCAATTGGAAGGCTTGCCTGAAATCAAATTATGAAAAATATGATTTTTATGTTGATGTTAAATGGCTAGATGACATCATATGTCATGTTTGCCAAGTAAATAGGTGCCACATTTTGAGCTCTTTAGGATTAGGGTTTGGCACCCTCTCTCACTTTCCCACTAGTGTGTTGTTTGTCTCAACTACGGGCAATGGGATTGAGACATTCGCTTCTCACGAGCCACACATCTCATTAAGGATCCATTGGACATTAATTGTTTTGATCGAACTTGCAATGTTAACAATTCATTGCATCTATTGTGTCTTGTGGTGGTGACAATTCATTGCAAATCTATTGTTTTTGTCTTGCATCATGTGCTTTTGATTTGTTGCATCAATTGTTATAATACCTTGCATTTTTGTGTTCTACTACACCTGTTACATATTTTTTCATTGTTCTTCAAGATGTTTTGCAATTGTATGACGAGTTCTGGATCAAGTGAAAAGGTTGGCATCAACAATTCAGTGGAAATGCAATCAGATTCGTTGTTTTTCCCTTTTAACACGTGCAGGTGTCTTGCAAATATCACAATTTTTTTTCTTAATGCTTCTTGCATAGGAATGTCACAAAGTTCGCTACACACATAAATAGTTGGAAAAGCTCCAACTTGGTTGAACATCCTTTTTCAAAACATTTTAATGTTTGAAGTAGAGGATTTGCCTTTGTATTACATCAATGGGCCAAAAATAAGTGATGTATTAGTGTATATAATAAGTTTGGAGGAGCATGTGTGGGGTGTAAAGGTTTTGCCATATACAGGTTGTATGAAAGGATTGATATTTGCTAACTGGACTTTGTGTTTGAAATATGTTCTTGGCATCATCAATTTGGGAACTTACATCCATATTGGTGGGTGGTGGATATTGTGTGTTAATGAAGCATACACTAAAGGTCATGCATATTTACTTTTCTTTTTTCCTCATTTGTTTTGTGTGATTTTTTATTTACAAGTTGAAGCTTTAGGGATTCATACATGTAATAGTTGTAGCGATCTATGTAGAAGAGGAGGTCTTGTTAACTTCCAGATTACTTGATTTTCCTTGGAGCTTTAAGGTTTTCACAAGATCTGATCAAAGTGTGCTACTTGTTGTAAATTAGATCCTATGATGTTGTTGCAGTGCTAGTTGCAACAATAGTTTGAAGTATTTGTAGTTCTTCAAGTGATTACTACAACATTAATTGTTGTAGCATTACTTACAGTAGTGCTTTGAATCTTTTGGGGTATTCATAATTTTCTGGTGATTTTTGTAATGTGCAAGTGGAGAGATGGATTCCAATAGGCTGAAAGACAAAAGGAATCATGTAAGACAACCTTCACAACAAGAAAGATAAGAAATGCAGAGGAAAGCCATAAAAGATTTGCGTGTGAAGCAAAAGGCTTCGTGCAAACAAAGTTCAAGTAGACTTGCAAAGACAATAAATAGTTACAACTTTTATTCAAATTAAGGTTGTCATTGTGACCAACGCAAGTTAGCAAATAATATTGGTGATGACATCTACAAGACTCTTGTTAATTGTCCAAGTCTTGTGGGTAGGGTCTTGGTCATGGAAAGAGTTTTGTCCCTTTCAGGTGTTAGCGCTAACACCCCAGATTATGTCTTGCATGCAACTTAAGTTAGCCCTTCCTCAATAAGAAATGTTAGTTGGGGTTAATCAAACAAGGAAAGATCAAACAAGAAAATGTTAATGTGAAGCTTGCATCAAAACATTGTATATTGGTAGCTAACATTAGTGCAAAACCAACCTCATTGATGAAATATATTGCTAGGGTTTTAAGTGTGCACCACCATAATGTATTTAATGCAATGGAAAGGCACAAGGTTTTTAGCGATTGTGATGTAGTGTTATGGACACTTTCTTTTCAAAAGAAGAGAGTTGATGGGTGTATAAAAGAAAACAAGGTTACAACAATAGCTTGGTGGGCATCAGAAACTTGTGTGAATCCAAACTAGGGTGAGATGTTACAAGGTAATGCATAGAGGTAAGAAACTATGATGAGAAGCCAACCCACTATTTCATAGAAACACATGTATAATAAAATCTCAACGCTTCTTTATGCAATTTATGTTATTGATTATATTTTAAAACTTTGGTAGGAATGAATTTAAAATGAACTAATTGATTTTTCAAAAACTTGCCCTAGTTGTCCACGCAGTGGCTATGGAAAAGTATAGTCTCCAAGTCATTTCAGTTAGGTACCACAAAGAACATAATCCATTGATGTTTCCATATATGCACTTAGGAGCACTTAAATAAATTTCTTTACCTACATTATGGAAATTTATGTACAAAGTTGTGTTTTTCATGATTCATTGTGTTTGCCAAAATATTAGTTAAGGAGTGTCTAGTATTGGAGTTGAGAATAATGGACTCTATAGTGAGTTTTTGGACTATTGAATGGATTATTTAGTGGGTTTTGCATTAGAGTTATGAACTTCTTGTGAAATGTGTAGTAGATTTGTGCATTTTTAGTGTAATTTTATGTATTATATTCATATTTTATGGATTGTTGTTGTAACATCGTGTAGTAGTCATGTATAGCTTATGTACTATTCAAATATTTCATGACATTGATTTCATATGTAGTTGGAAGAAATGGATTCCCTTAGAAATATCTAGGTACTTTAAGGACTGTCAGTTGTTATGTTAATGGATTACACGGACCTTCAAAATCTTCTTACAAAATATGCAAACTAGGGACTGTTACTGTAGTATTGTTGTCCATTACATGGATATTTGGTGTATTTTTAATGGCCCTTTCTTGCTACATGTAGATGGAGTTTTTCATCAAATTTAAAGCAACAAACCCAAAAATATTATAGCTCAAAGGTCATTTGAGGGTCTTAGGCCATTCTATGTGAAGTTAATGTGGGAAAGGAATATTTATTGTTGCATATATCATGTGGAATTAAATGAACTCCAAATTGGATTGAATAAGATGAGGACTGATACAACATGTCTATACATTAAAAAGGTTTTGTTTACAAATGTACCTCTATTTGTTTGCATTCTCATTTGTCTACGTGTAGTGCAATAAACAAAGTCTATGCTGGATTAATAGAATTGTGGGAGTTAGTAGTGTGTGCAAAATTTGAAATAAAATAATGACATGCTAAAAAAAAACATTTGGTGAATGCAATGAATGTTGTTGCAACCTTAGCCTTGGGCTTATGACCAAGGCAAAAGGGGTTGCAAGGTTGCGGGCCAAGAGATGGGAGTCCCGGTGGACTTTCCAAAATTTCAGAGAGCAATTTCAGGGGTCAAAACTCAATGGCTTGTGGCGTTCTTTATATCATTGGAAAGATCTTAAAACGTAGATGTCTAAAATGAGCTCGCATTGCTCATTTGAACATCTAAAACACAAGTTATGGCCAAAAGAAGGGCCAAGAGTCAAACTGCCAATTTGACTATTGACCAGAAAAAGTCAAGAATCGACCCGATTTACTTAGCTGGAAACGACGTGCGACATACCTTTGGAAAGCTTTTGACGAGAGATACAACTTTGCTTTAGACCGCACCTCGATTCAAGGTCTACTCGCAAAGTTATGGGGCTCCAACTATGCACTAACCACCTTGTGTGAGTTGTGCGCATGCTCGTGTGAGTGAGTGAAGCTTGTCAACTCTTCCTAGTCCCATCCCGGAGCTCCAACACACCCCTCTACCCCTCAAAGTGTTGTGAGCTAGGGAGCGTGCCCCGACTCCTCCCCCTTCCATTGTCTTATATTTGGACTCACTTTTGAATCTTTCAAGGAATTGAGAGTGCGTCAAATGTGGTGGGAAAAATGTAGTTATTTGTCCTATAGAATCCAATGTTGTAGGTCTAAGAACAGTTGAATGGTGATGGTTTGCAATGGAAACTACTATATCAAAAACTAACTAGCCTTTGAAAAATTTAACATTGGTGTACAAAAAAACCACATCAAATGAGTTGTTGGACCACCTTAAAACCCAAATTATAAGTATTTTTTAGGCATAATTTTATTGTTCGATGGTAGGATAAACATTTCAAGATGTACATTAAATCCTTTCTTATTAACATTGTAATTTTAATTGTTGATTTTGTTGAGAACTACAATTTGAGGTGTAAAATGGCGTTCAATCCATGCATTGGCATACCTTTTAAATTATTATTCTTGTGCATATTACCTTAGGCACAATCCTTATGTAGATCCTTATGACAAGGACTCTTGCATTGTAATTAGATACTATTTATATATTTTCGATGACAAAAAACACAACTCAAAGTTTGTCCAACATTGCTTTAAGTTGCATTGGGATCATATGTTGGTTTCTAGATATGTGCCAAAATGGCACCTAGTTTGATCTGATGGGTGTGGAAGTCGATTTAAAAGTTCCAAACCTTAGTTTTTTGTTAACAAATACACTAACATAAACAATGGCTGCAAAATGATCTGGTTTTTCTTTGGCAACGGTTGTGGTAAGGGCCTTCATGACGGGGCAAGAACTATTATGAAAAGGTTTTTGAGGAGAGAGCAATTGAATGTTCATGGTGAAAAACTTCAAAATGCGGAAGAGGTGGTGACATTCTTGAAGAAACATTTATCTGATAGACCAAAGATATCATATGTCAATGTTAGGAAGCCTATTAAAAGTTTATTTTGGCACATAAAATTAAATGATGTTATCCAAAATAATTCTTCCTGCAATTGTGACCTTGTCAAAGGTTGTATGAAGTTGCATTCAATTTTTGCATCTAATAAGCACAATTTAACCCTATTTTGGTTAAGGATTTTGTTTCCTATTATATTTTATGTTTGGATCACAAGTGAGGGGATTGTGAAAATTACAATGGAGTGGCAATTGGACTTCAAAGCATTTGCAACCTTCAAATACTAGGGCAGTTTGAAAGAAAATGATCCTTAATTGGGTTGGAAAACCTAATTACACATCTAATGCATATGGTCTTGTTGCTACTTTGGATGTTAGTGATAACTTTGCTATAAATGCTAAGATTGGAAATTTAGAAGGTGTGAACTTTTGGACTATTTGTTGTTCAAGATTGCTACATCATGTCCAAAAAACATTCAAAAATAAATGGGGTACATATTTTGAACTAGGTGACTATGTTGTTGTTGGTATTTATTATTAAAGATGGGGCACCAATGAAAATTCATATGTCTTATTGAAGGATTTGCATTTAATATACCTTCATTTTAATTTTGTCGTGCTATCAAGCTTTTTATGTCACCCAATAATTCTAGAATAAGTGGAAATTCATCTATGTATGAATTTAGTGATGATTCTTTGAATGGCATAAAATCTGTCATTCTTGTTCTAGATGATGACTAGCTAGACATCATAGGAGATTAATTATTTTATATGTGGTTTTGCATGCAATTGTTATTATTGGTGGCATGGTTTGTGTTGTATTTAGGGATTAGGGCAAATAGTTGTTGTACCTTGAATACATTATTGCGAGAACATGTAAGCCTTGCTACTCAATTTAGACCATGATGTAGGCCATATGCAATGCATTAGCTTGCCTTCATTTGGGCACTGCCACAAAAATACAAAGTGGTGAACATGGATTTTGCCACTAGACTTCTACTATGAATGTTTTAGAAAGGTTACTCCACATTTTTTTCCAAGTCAACAAAGCTCACTAGTAGATGTGATTTTCAATATTGTAAGTGAATCAAAATCCATGATTCCTATTGTGTGCCTTTGCATGAATTCTAGATAATAGAAAGGTGCCTTGTTTTTTAAAATCATATTGTTGTAATGTTCAATTTTACTGAAAGTTTGATCACATCAATGGTAGACTAGTTCATTACCATTTTTTTGGTTGTTTTTTTCCATATAACACAAATCTAACCTTCTAATTGTTATGTGGTTTTTGTAAGAATATGGATAACTTGCAAATATGTGAAGCAATGGTTATACATCTGTTAATAGGTAGGACTTGGGTTAGCAAAACATCCATGGCTTTAGGCAAAGCTAGAGAATCAACATCCATTGGCCTCATTAAAAATCTCCAAGGTTTAAGGTTTGAAATTAATTGCTTCAAGATTGGAACTCTAGCTCAAGTTGATATCCACTTTGTAGATTTTCAACAAGTTGGAGCACCAACTTGGGGATGATATGTGTGGGCCCACTTTAAGAAACTTTTGTCTTTCTTGACACATTTATATTTGTAGGTGTCGACATAATTAAGATCTTCTATGTCTAGATTAAGTGTGTTTGTTGTTCTTTTAATAACTAAATAATGCATTTTAATGACACATAATGTCATTAAAAAAATTTGGAACTTGAAGGTCAAATTGTTTTAAAGCTTTTATGTTCAAGTTAGTTTGTTGTCTACAATTATCATTTATTAGATTCCTAATTGATAAATCATATAGTCATTTTGATTATATGGTTTGTTGGAATGCAATCACGATGATCATCTTACCAAGCTGAAATGACCATTGGTTATGTGTAAGAAGCTTATTGGGAAAAAAATTTGTATTTAATGTGTTCTTTTGGTTTGATGTCCCTAATTTGGTGGCTTTATTCCAAGGTCTAGCTACATCTAAGAAATGACATAACATATTTGACTTCTTGTGCATTGAATCTTCTTCATGTGAAACAAGGATTTTCAACAAGCTTACATGAAATACTACAACTTTCACTTTTAAGAACTTTGCCTAGATTGGATAATTACATTTAATGCTAAGACCTGTCTCCCCACCAATGTCATTACACCTTGATGAGTAAGAAAATGGATTGCTCATTTTTCAAAACTAGATCAATGGTAGCACTGGCTTTGAAGAATCAACTACTCAGGTCATTTTCATTCATTGTTGCTATTGTCATGGACTTTAAGAGGGATGTTGGAAATAACAAAATTGTCATGAAGTTCATTTTCATGGTCTTTATTTTCTTCTTAACTCAAAGTTTTGTATATGGCAGGGACTGCTAACAACCATCAATGTTACATTGCATTCACATTCAACAATCAATTTTTTATCTCTTGAGTAAGAAATTAGCTTCATTGGCACATTAATTGACGACGTAGTAACTAAGGACCTCCACAAGCCATACTGAATGTTGACAAGGTTCTCATTTTGTCACAAGGCATAAGATCCATTTAGTTTACCAACCACATGGGTACACCACATATTTGGGCAAATTTTATTTTTAAATGTATCTTCAATGAGTCATAGATCACAACAGTTTTGTAGTGAACATAGTGATCTTTTCTCTTTTCCAAAATAACTTGAGATTAATTATTCAAAATGCTACGGAGTTAGAGTGGTGAATCTCTTAACCTAGGCTTGGTATTCAGTTAGTTAAAACATCGACTTATGTTACATGCTAACAATGCATATAGTCATCTAACTCCTCTTGGACATGAGCTAGGGCTTATTGATGATCACATGTGGACATTGGTTGAGCAAAATCAAACACATATTGTTGTAGAAAAGTAGATATTGCAAACAACTCAAATTGTTAGTAGGATTTTTTATATGTGGTTGTCTGACTTATAGATGCAATTGTCATACACATATAAATTTTAAAAACTAGTAGTCAATTTTTTGTTGGATTGCTCAAATGTGAAATAAACATCATATTTAACAAGGAGCAAGACACTAGAGCAATGTAGATTATGTGGCACAAAGCAATTCCATACAAATGTTGCCCAAAGATATTCATGCATGGCATGTACACGTATAACAAATTCCAACATACATCAATTAAAATTACTGAACCATGAATACTAGTTTTTTTTTGGTCCATCTCTTCATCTTTGCTTCGAATAGGTGCAAGTGTTCTTTTCAATTGGTTTGCATTACATCATGTATATGTATTGGACTAGATATGTAGAACCTTCAACATGACCAAACAACAACAATCTATGTTTTTTTTTTGGAAGACCTTTTAACACAAACATGGCTTTCATTATTTTTTATTACAAAAGGTGTTTTCAAGTGGGTATTTCATTGATATAATGTCAAAATGAAACACTTTTAAACCTCGTGTAAAAGAATTCAGTATACTTGAATACATTTCATCTTTCACACAACTGTCCATATGAGTCCATATGCGATCCCTTTTAATCCTTATTGTTTAATCCACTCAAGGGTCAAGTATTTAAATCCATAATGGCAATTCATAATGTCCATGAAATACTTGTTACAAGAGTCTATAAATAGGACTCAAATGATGTTTAAGGACTTGCATAATATGCTTAAAGACTTGAGTGTAAATTGTCCATGGACTGACTTTGATGACTTAAACAATATGTAATGCAAAGACATTCCAGAGCATAAGGACTTGTTTTATTCAGTTTACCTTAAAGTTTTCAGAGAAATTGTACATAAGCATGAATCCATAGTTGAAGTAAAAGTTAGGCTAAAGGAATCCCATGAAATGATTAAAAAAATAAATGTTTAGGTTAAAAGGGTACATGACAAAAACAAGACATTGCATATCTAAATTAATTTGAGATCTACTAGTATCCAATTATGTAAGCACATTGCATCAGACAATGCAACAAATAATTAACAAATAGGCAAAAATTTCAACAACCACTCACCAACATATAATAGATTGTTTTTATTCATAACACAATATTGCAATCCAAACATTTCCAGAATGCATAAACCGTGTTTTGGGTGATGACAAAAATGACTTGAAACATCCTATATTTTACCATTGAAGATATAGATTGCAAACTTTTTTTTTAATGACTATTCCGTTACATCTTTGAACTAGAAAACAACACTACCTACTTACAATCTTAGATGCATGTAATTCTTGTACTCCAAATGGATTGATCAAAACACCTAATTATTACCCATTGTCATATTTGCATATTTAATATGCATCTTTAATCATATGCTTCATGCAATTCTTCTATGCAATCTCCATGTTTCATGGAAATAAAAGTACAATGAAAGCTAGGTGACTTATGTCCATCTTTTCATCTATCATTCCTACATATTAATTTAATGAAGACAAATTATCTCAAAATTGTACAACATACCATTGTTTCCCTTGGCACATAAAAAATGTTCAAAATGCCATTAAAGCTACACGTGATAGCTTATACATGAATCCCAGACTATTGCCATAGTCATCAAGAAAATGAACCAAACTAGCTCTAGGCTTGCTAGAAGCCACAATATATATTTACATATATAACCTTAATATAAGTCTATCAAGGAGTTGCCACATTCTTTAGGAAAGTCTTGTTGCAGGCAACTTTGATGCATGCAAGTCACAACCCCTTTAGGATTCTAAACAACATGAAGTTTGAAGTCCATTCCTATCCCATACAATGACAACAAGTCAACAATAAACAACTTACAGCTTCAAGCATCAAGAGATGCAACCAAAGTCCATTTGACATATGGGAGTTTCCAATTTTCTTTCTAATAATTTAGATGTTTCATAGGTACAATTTGACTTATGTAGTTATTGCTTATGAAATTTATAGTCTATGTGGAATATATTTTTTGAATCTCAACTAAAATGATCTCCAATCACAAGGCAATGCAATTTAACACATGATGAAAACTACACAAATGTTCAAGCATGCAACAATTTTTTCGCATGTAACTTGCTAAAACAAAAAATTGGATTGCCCTTCAAAAAATTTACAAGTGTAGGAAAGACATAGACCTTCAGTATATGTGCAACTCATATAATTTGTGTGTCATTTGGACTTCTGGGCAAGATGGAGCTTTGTTGCTTGCCTGGTAGTTTTTGCATTGGAAATTATTATAGATATCGGTAGTTTCTTGTTATTGGTTTTTTTTGTAGGTGAATTACCCTTGATTGTAAACACTTTAGCACTTGAACCATGCTTCTTTCTCTTGGGTGGTGGATCATCACCATTGTCATCATCCACCTCCAAATCATCATTGTGTTTCTATTTTTTTTAAGGTCCTAAGTCTAATCTAGCTTCTCCACCTCCCTCATTGTTTATAAATTCATCACAACCATCTTCCTTATCAAATGTACTATCAGACCTTGTGTCATCCTCTTCGAGTTCCAAAATTTCCAATGAATCAAGGTTTGACTCCATTTGCAATTCCTTCCTTGTAGTACTAGGCATTATTGTTGCCTTTGTTGTTGCTACCTTGGTACTTGTAGGAACTTGTTCAATTGCATTTGGCTTTGGAATTGCAAATGCCACCTAACCTTGCAACTGATGTGGACTAATGATTTCATTAATGTTTGTTGTCAATTGTTGAAGATGCGCCAAAAGGTGTATGTTGCCCACACTGGGATTCACATTGGGTGTTCCAAGCAACACACTAGGAGGCATAAGCATAGTGGTTGCAATTCTAAAAATTGATGGTTGCATTCTTGACACAAAGTATGAACAAAGTTTTGTCACTACTCGTGCTACATGCTTAGAAGTTTGTAAATAAGGTGAAATTGATATTAATGTACAGTGAACTAAAGTATGGGTATTTAATCATCCCTAAATAAGATTGTAAATACTTTCTTAAAGGAATT
>Ga0116228_10003714_pt1 | contig 13489 bp, 12 predicted proteins | sample S1TSphfallax_2_FD_89694 | JGI IMG/M metagenome (GOLD analysis project Ga0116228, IMG submission 89694) | Host-associated microbial communities from peat moss isolated from Minnesota, USA - S1T2_Fc - Sphagnum fallax MG | ecosystem: Host-associated > Plants > Peat moss > Unclassified | place... | reverse complement strand
TTGTTGTTGTTGTTGTTGTCGTCGTCGTTCTTCTTCTTCTTCTTCTACTTCTTCATGAGTGCTTCTTGAACAGCAAGCGAGCCAGTGAGCCGGTGAGCTCACAAAATCTTGCACAGTCCATGACCATCTGTAGCAGCACGCGTTCTTCTTCTGCAGGAGTGTCTGTGGCAAGCTTATGAAACTGGCCGGGATTTTGATGAGCACATCTTTGGGAACCCGGGGACGAGCGCTGATCCATCGTCGTGAAGCTTCTGCAGCAGGAACATGTAGATGACGACTAGTTTTGGAGCTCCGGATCTGAAAAAAGGATTTGCGGAGTGCACACACACACAAAGAAGGCGGAAATCGCACTCTCTTCTCTCGTAAAATAAGGACCCCCAAGAGAATTAGCAAAGGAAGTGCTTGAGGATTCTTGGAGGATTTGGGTATTTGGAAACTGCGTTGGAGGGCAGAAGCTCTTAAGCTGTTGCTGAAATCGTCTTCTTGTACTTGTTCTAGTTATTCTGGTTTAGAAGGAGCAGTAGTTTCTCCGTTTAATGGTCTTTGGATTCTTGGAAGCGCCGCGCGCCTGAAATCTAGCAGCTAGCGTGGTTTGGTCGAAGAAAAACAGAAGAAGAAGAAGAAGAAGAAGACATGGGTCTGCTGCAGGGGAATTGGAAGCTGCAGGGTTTCGTGACTCTTTTGTGTTGCTGTAGCGCGCTCTTCTCTTGCTCCACTGCCGTCACCAATCCCAACGAAGGTACGCTCCTTACTCCCCACCAAGGATTTTCTTTGCAGCAGCTCCTGATTGTCTGCTGTTGTGGGTGTGTTGTGTTTTTTTTTGTTTGCTTTGCAAAAGTCATTCTCATGATTCTCTAGACATGATCAACTGTTGCTATTACATGATAATTTTTCTCTGATGAGTTCCCTGCCTGATCTCTTCTGCAAAATGATGTGCAGTCATTGCACTGTTGTCAATACAACAAGCCTTCAATGGAAATCCCCCATGGCCCAGTGGTACAGATCCATGTGATTCTGCTTGGATAGGGGTCACGTGTGATGGGAACACCACTGTTATAAGCTTGTAAGCTGCTGCCGTCTCCTTCACTAGTCTTGCAGCTTTGCATGAATCTACTAGTAGTTACCACTTCCTTCTCAACTTCTTCTTCATCTACTGCACCTGCACATGTATGCTGCTGAATTCTTGTTGTTCTTGTCCTCTTTCTCATTCTTCTTTTGGAAGTTGCTGTGGCTGCTGGTCATGAATCTTCTTCAACATTTGGGCAAAGATCATGAGATGGGTTTTGATCTTTGAGTTTGTTTTGTCCATTGATGGTGGTTGTGGTTATTGTTGTTGGGTTTTTGTTTCCTTGGCCTGTGAATTTTTTTGACAGGGTTCTTAGCAGTATGTCACTCAAGGGAACTTTGAGTCCAGCGATTGGTGCACTTTCGAATCTTACAGATTTGTAAGTCTCACAACTACTTTCTTCTTCTCCTTCTGTGCCCTAAGTCTCCTCCTCCTCCTCTCCTTCAAAGAGATCATCACTCACAAACTTGCAGCTTTTGTGATCTAGGAGGCTAGGGTTTTGTTTTTTGCAGCATGCATCACGAGATTTTATTGCAAAGTTTGTGATTCCCAATTTGGTGTAAATTTTTTTACTTGGGTAGCAGCAGCAGCAGCAGCAGCAGTGATTGATTGATTGATGCACAGTTTTGCATTTGCTGATGATCATGGTGTTGGTTTTTGTGGCACTCAAGATCAATCAAATTAACCTCTGCCTGTCTGTCTGCTTGACAGCAGCAGCTCTGAGAAGCTACTGACAGAAGAGCTTCTCTGTCCTGATGTGGATCAGAACATGGGTTTGTAATTGTGGGCATGTTTGTTTCGTTTGTTTGTTTGTTTGTTTGTTTGCAGGGAGATTTCTTATAACACTGGTATATCTGGGCCATTGCCGCCGGAGCTTGGAAATTTGACTCAGCTTACGACCTTGTAAGTTTCTGCTCACTGCTTGTAGCCCAAAGAACCCTATGAAAATCCTCCTCCTTGTAATTTCATCAAGCAAGATTTTTACTAGTTTGACCCACATTTACAGCTGCATTTTCAGGACGAATTAGGAACAATGATTTAGAGTAAAGAAATCCCTAGCTCTTAAGACAGCTTGATGAGGGTGCTAAGTTTTTTTTCCAATCTGGAGATGGAGTTTGTTGGCCAGCACATCTACGTAGGACTCTTTCTGACGGTTCAAAATTCTTTTGTACATTGAAGAACAGTGCTTTGCAGCAGGAACAATTGTATGGGCAATTGTGTGTGTGTGTGTGTGTCTGTGGAAGGAAGAAAGGATTTTGAAGTGGGCAAAAATGGCAATGATGATTTTGGGTTGTATGACAGGAGTTTGCAGTCCTGCAGTTACACTGGCCCGATTCCATCTACACTGTCAAATCTGATAAAACTTACTTTCTTGTGAGTTAGAGTTTTCTGCCACCCACCACCCTTTCTTTTCATGCTACTCTTGCAAGTAGACTTGTAATTTGAGCTATACAACTGTAGTGCTCTTTCTTTCTGATGCTGCTGCACCTCCTTCCGGCCAATTGCACGGCAATCTTTGGAGATAAATTCTGTGGCACTCCTCTGCCAATGGACAGCGAAGGAGAGATTGACTTGGTTTTGTGTTTTTGGACTTGTGTGCGGCAGAGCACTAAATGGAAATCAGCTGACAGGCACCATACCATCTGGACTGGGTGCACTTACGCAGCTGTATTGGTTCGATTTGAGCATCAATAACTTGACAGGATCGTTGCCTGTCTCAACAACTTCTTCAGATGGGCATGGCCTCGATCAATTGCAGATGGCCCAGCACTTGTGAGCTGCTTCTTCTTCTAATGCCATGCCTTCTAATTGTGAATGTGTAGCTTGCAAAATGTTTTATCAGCAATGTGGAGCTTGGGGTGTCAGTCCTGGATTGCTGCTGACCTTCTTCATCTTCATGAATTTTTGTGTGTCTGGCAGCCATCTCTACAACAACTCGCTTTCAGGTTCAATTCCACCTGAACTCGGTGGCACAACAACTGGAAAGCCACTGCGTAGTCTGATACACTTGTAAGTCACTCTAAAGTTCTTGTGGGTCCTGACAAGTTCTTTTCTCCTCTTCTGTTTTGTTTTGTTTCAGAGGATGGTAAAAATGGCTCTTCAGTTGGAGCTCCAGAAACCAGTAACTATACCATTATACTCCAGTTCTTTCGAAGCTTTAACTATGTACTTTGTCTCTGTGGTACATGCAGGTTGCTTGACAGCAATGCCTTCACTGGGACAATTCCAGACTCACTTGGCAACATAACTACTCTTCTCTTCCTGTAAGTTCTCCTGCGGCAATCTATTGGAACTTTCTAACATCATTTGTGGATTGTCAATGAAATTATGCATCTGGAAAAAAAATTCTTCCATGGCCACTGGTTATTTGTTTGTGGATTCTCAGTGAAGTCTGGAATGTCATAGAAATTTTGGCTATTTTTTGTGGATTTGTTTTTTCAGTATGATAATATGCATCCAGCATTCTTTTGTTCTATGGGTGCTATTTTTCTTGTGCTGTTGACAGAAGATCTGGGTCTGAATTGGGTCACTTTTAAATGCAACAGAAATCTTATGAACAACAACCTCACAGGTCCAATTCCACAAACTCTCAATAACATCACATCACCCACGGGCACCTTACAGCAGCTGTAAGAGTTCTTCATTCCTTCCCATTTGTATATATTTAGCCATTTATTTGGCAATTCTCTATTACTTTTTGCTGGTCTGAGTTACTGGTTTGGCAAACACAAACTGTTTACTGCAGTAGAGTCTCCTGGTGTATTGGAATCAGTAATTCTACCATGCGGAATTTCTGGTTGTTTTTGTGCTAATTTAAAACCAGCCCAGTAGCTCGATCTGTCAGTTGGTTGCTCTCTATTTGTGACTCCCACTTCCATTCCCGTGCAAGTTTACAAAGTAGGCTTTATGAAGTGGACTTTTCACAAAGTGGGCTTTCTTTATGTTTTCTGTTGCTAGTACAGTCAACTGGGAAACAATTATCTCAATGGAACTATTCCCAATCTGTCTGCACTTTATAACTTGACTCTTATGTAAGTGAAGTCAAACTCTTTGTATTTACTGGCATTTGGAGAGCATTTTTATTTTGCTACCTCATTATAAATGGAATGAATGTCAATATCTACCCTTACTTATCAATAGATACAAGAAACTCTAGCAATTGATAATTATAGAAACTTATTCATAAATTCAATCTTTAGAGGGTTTTTTTTTATATAAATATTTTCAAAGATTTTTTCCTTGGGCCTAAATTTACTTTCCTAAAATCTTTATTGATTTTTACCCTAAAAATAATAATAAACAAAGTATACCCGTCTTTTGAACTGATGTCAATTTTTATAGAAATGTGAGTGACCTCTCCCTGGGAGTTAGTTGTACATGATTGGGTGTTTTCCCACAATTTGAGCATGTGGGTTTGTGTGTCGTAAAACTGATCATTTGTGTTTGCGAGGTGCTTGCCCAATCGCAGTGACTTGAGCAATAACCAATTTGACCCACAGCCTTATCCATCCTGGCTGAATGTGACAAAAAACTTGGAAACAATGTGAGTTCTGGGTTTTCTTCTTCTTCTTCACACTGTTTAAAAAGTCCCAGATAGATACCTTTTTATTATGTATTTTGCTACATAACTTTTATTGTGAATGTTCAATTCAGTGCTCAATTTGGCCTTCAATCTGGTGTTTGAGAATAAGAGTTGTTGGTTTTGATATGCAGAACATTGCAGAACAGCAGCTTGGTTGGGCAACTTCCAGCAGATGTTCTAAGCTATCCACTGTTGCAGGTTTTGTAAGTCTCCAAATTCCCAATCTGAGTTTCTCTTCATGATGAAATATATATATTTATTTATTTTCTGGCTCTTTTACGAATTTTTATATGTATATTTATTGGATTTGTTGCAATGGACATATCCCCCACATCATCACACAAGTAAGAATGTGTTAGGAAAAACAAAAGGTGTTTGTTTTGAGAACTTTGCTTTGGATTCCGTTTTTTCTTTAAGACTTTATATGTATTGGGTGTTTCTGAAGTATGTACACTTCAGCAACTCCTCCATGTAGAACTTCTTAGCTGAGTTCCTTCCTCTTGCTGATTATTTGTTTGAGCTTCTAGATAACCTTTGATGGTTCCAATTTGTTTGGTGAATGTGAGGAATTTTTGACATTTGCTGACACACTTGACAGGAACCTTGCGGACAATGGGTTGAATGGAACTTTCACCATTCCTGCAACAATTGGAGGAAACTTGAGTCTTGTTTCTATTCAGAACAACAATATTTCAACAATTAACCAACTGAGTCCTTCAACCAGCTTCTCTACAGTGCAGTTTGCGTAAGTCTTTCATACTTGCCAGCCATTGCTTTTGATGGGTCCTGAATATTTCATATTTGCTGGCCATTGATTTTTGATGGGTGCCAAGTCTTTCATATTTGCCAGCCATCAGGTTTGATGGGTGTCTTCATGGGCACCAAAACTTTGAGTATGAGAAAGGAATTCAGAAGTGGGCTTTCAAAACATTGTGATTTAGCACCAGCACGGATGTGCTTTCATGGTAGTATCTGGAGTGCAGCGGCCCAAAGGTTCTTGGAAGTCTTGAAACAATACAACTTTTTTTTGTGCTTAGGGTTTAGGGTTGAAGGTCTGAAGGTTTGCCGGGTGTAGGCGCCAGACCTTTGAGCACAGCCCCTAAAGGGTCTTGGAAGTCTTGAAGCAATACAGCTTTTTCCTGTGTTAAGGGTTTAGGGTTGAAGGTCCAAAGGGTTTGCAGGTGTTTAGGTTCCAGCTTCAATATGAATTTTGTGTATGATGAGTATTTAGGGTGACGAATCTGCTGCCATTTTTAATTTGCCTAATTTTATTTTCTAATTATTTATTTAGTGTGTTTTCAAAAATGCAGCTTTGCAAATAATCCAATATGTTCATCAACCTCATTTGTGAAGCCACAAAACGGATGTAGCAATGAAACAACAGCATTGGAGACTTGGTCAAGTCCAATATCTGGACAAAATTCATGTAATGGAATGTCGTGCCCTGGCTTAACACTGAACCCACAGAACTGCACATGTGCTGACCCGCTCACAATCATCTTGGTAATACAACAACCTGCGTTCTCTACCATCACCGATTCACTGATGGCATTGCTGCAAGGTTATCTCTACCGTGGTCTTGGTCTACAATCACAACAAGTCTGGATCACAACTGCAACTTTCACTGACAATGGACGTGTCAATGTCACTATTCTTTTCTTCCCATTTGACTCAAGCACCATGCTGGATCAAGCAACAGTGACGAATATCTCAAGTACGCTTGAGAAACAAGACGTCAACCTCACAAATTTGTTTCAACCATATTATTTGGCTTTTGCGAATGGACTTACTGGTAAGATTCTCATGATGGCTACTACACCCCACCACTTCATGGCATTTGTAGTAGTGCTTAGTCCCTTTGCCATGTCCATCTTGAATGACTTATGACATGGTTACAGCATCCATGACCTGGGTACATCATCTCTTGCTTAAGCATTTGCAGCCAGTTGAGATCCTTACAAATCTAACTATCTGATTCAACTGCTTGGGTTGCTTGCTGCTGCAGTTCTTGGAAGTAGCTCATCATTGGCAAAAGGCGCAATCATTGGGATTGTTGTGGGAGCAGTGGCTGTCGTGCTGGTTCTTGCAGCGTTAACCATTTATGTTGTCATGCTGAGGCGTCGGGCCAAAAAATTGGAGGAGATGAGCAAGCCCTTTGGTAATTAATTCCATGCACTCCTATCATAATTAGGGTTTCCCCTATGCATAACATTCAGGGGGGGAGCGCTCAGTCTTTGACCCCCTGTGAGTCTAGTTTATAGTCTTGCTTTCATAGCTTGTATCCAGTAGTGAATGAAGCAGATAGACCCAATGAAAAGAAGAACTTGTGGACTTTTGCAGCTTCATGGGGTGAAGGTGGAGGTGACAATGGTGAAGCGCCCAAATTGAAGGGTGCAAGACGCTTCTACTTTGCTGAACTCAAGAAGGCAACAGATAATTTCAGTGAAAGCAATGAAATTGGCGCTGGTGGTTATGGCAAGGTGGTTATCCAAGCTGCTTTTGAAAAAATCAGATGCCTAAAATTAGATATGATAAACCCAGAACCCTAAATCTTTTGATGATTTGCACATTAAAAAGTGGGAGATGTGCCACCTTTTGTGATGATGATTCTGTGTGCTGGCAGGTGTATAAAGGTGTCTTGCCAGAAGGTGATTTGGTGGCTGTGAAGAGGGCCCAGAAAGAGTCAATGCAAGGGGCTCATGAATTCAAAACGGAGATTGAAATCCTATCACGGGTGCACCACCGCAACTTGGTCAACCTTGTTGGCTTCTGTTACGAGCAAGGCGAGCAGATGCTTGTTTATGAGTTCATGGTGAATGGCACTTTGCGGGAGTGGCTTCTTGGTCAGTTACACTGGACCTCACATTCCCATCAGATCACATAATTGTTTTGTAAGGGGAAAAACTGGTTGTATAACTTACGCATCTCCATGTAGCAAAGTTTGGATGTTTTAAAATCAGGATGCAGATTTTGTATGATTGTTTGTGCAGATTTTGGGTGGATTGTTATGTACCTTAATCAACACCCACGTTCAGGAGCTGGTGAGGTTAGTGGGTAGTCATGGCAGCTCATCACTGTGATTCATGATGATGGTCTGACACTTTGTGAAACAGGTAAAATGAAGGAGCCACTGGATTGGAACAGGCGCTTGCAAATTGCGGTGGGATCAGCCAGAGGCTTGACTTATCTGCATGAGAATATTGACCAGCCAATTATCCATCGTGATGTCAAATCTGCTAATATTTTGCTTGATGATAAGTTGACTGCCAAGGTGGCTGATTTTGGTCTATCAAAGCTTGCACCCGATGCTGATGAAAAGCAGCAGCATGTGTCAACACAAGTGAAAGGAACCTTGGTATGTTTGAAGGATCCCATCCACCCCTAATTGTGTTAAAGTTTTGATTGAGATCCATCTCCATTTCTGAAGTGTGTACCTGTGTACAGTGTTCTTTTATTTTCTACAATCGAAGAGTGAGAGTTTCACAATTTTGGTAGAGATCAGATGGACCTTAGCATACTTACAATTTCTTTCTTGGAATGGCAAATGACCATCACCAGGGCTATCTTGATCCACAATACTATACAACTCAGCAGCTTTCAGACAAGAGCGATGTTTACAGTTATGGAGTTGTGCTACTAGAGATTCTTTCAGGACACCAACCAATTGAGCGTGGCAAGTACATTGTCCGGGAAGTAAGGTTGGCTCTTGACAGGGGTGGCATTCAAGCTGTACGCCCATTGCTAGACCCTGTGCTTGCAGATATTCCATTGCAAAATATAGAACCAGTTCTGGATCTTGCACTTAGGTGTGTGGAGGAGAAAGCTGTCGATCGCCCATCAATGAATGAAGTTGTAAAGAGTTTGGAGGCAATTGTGGCACAGAATCCAAGGGATTCAGCAGTTACATTTGCAGATACAACGAGTTCACAAAATCCCACTGCTATTTATGACAACCAGGATTTGTTATCAAGAGAAAATGATCCATCATTCCAGTATAGTGGTGGCTATGCACCTAGAGCTGTCGAGCCCAAGTAGCTGTTTTTCTTTGTTTTTTTTTCCCTGTGAGTTATTTTTCTGTTGATCTTTTCGCTTGTATGCAATGAATCCAGCACCCATCTCTGGCTCCTACTTTTATATCCAGGTTTGTCAGCATCATCATTTGTTCCATTTATGAAAAACATTATGTTCTTTGTTTGGACAGTTTTCATCAAGCACTACACCCTTATTGAATAGCAAAATCTGGACATTGTGAATAGAGAGAGATTTGGGAGTTTCTGGAAAGAAAAAAAAAATGGAGGATTGAGTCTTCAACAAATGGAAGATTGATCCAGAGGTGAAGGAGCAAATGTAAACTAGGCACCACTAGTGAGTGCACTGGGAGTCTGTATTATTAACTCTCTCATGTTGCAAGGAAAGTTTGGGAAAGGCGACAGTACTTTCTGGGAAAAAAGTGCTTGCGTGGAGGTTTGTGGGTTGTTGAGAGGAGATCTGTATTTCATCTGCACCTTGTGTGTTATCATTAAGTGTTATTTTGTTCTTAATGAGCATCCTAGCTGGAGCTGGGAAAGTGCTTCTAAAGTTCTGTTGTTTTTTGCATTGGCTTTAAATGACTCAAACAACTCTCCCCCAACTTTTTTATCTGCAATTTTCTGTAACCATTGCAGCAACTTCAGTGGAAAAGTGCACTTATTTTTTGGTAATCCACTGATAATGTCTTCTACTTACCTTTGGTCAGTTGCTACCTAAATTTTGTTTTTGGCAAAACCTGATCTCCTTCCTCTTCTTGTGCGGTTGCACCTTCTCAACATTCCTCAATACAATTCCCCATGTACTTCCAGATCAGATGTTTTCCCTTTGCACCAATTTTTCCCCTCACATGCTAGCTACTTTGTCATCAAGTGAGAGAGAGCCTCAATCACATTAATGCAAATAAATCATGTAATGGAAACCATTATGTGCTCGCTTGAATTCAACTACTTCACTGATTGTAAATGGTCATGCATTCCACAATGATGCTCCACAAGGATGCTCAAACATCACCTGAGCTAATCTAATTATTCCATGCATTATTGAACTGCAATCATTCCTGAGCTAATCTAATTTTTCCATGTGTTATTCAACTGCAATCATTCCACCATAACAATCAATCTTCTCGTGATGGTCTCAAAATATTGTGTACAAGCCACTTCATTGCCGCTGGTGGAAATGCTCTAATTCCATTACTCATACACAATTTATAAAATTTTGCAAACCCATTTTAGTGGATAGTTTGTCAGTTCAAATTTTTAGGAATCCAAATTAACGATTCAATTCCTCTTTCAAAACCTTGCAAAAGTTGCTACAATGTTGTCTACTACTACTACTTATACTTCACATTGAATAGTGTTCAATTGCTACCACCAACTAGATTCCTCACCCTTTTCATTTGATGGTAGTTAGTCAGTCAGTGTCAAAAGTCACCCAATAGGGGGGAAAAAAAATTTAAGTGTATTGATTCTCTTCAATTCTGCACCATTCACAATTGCATGTTTCCTTCAACGTTTCCTAATTCACATCTTTCACAACCCAACAATAAATTCACCTATACAATTCTGTCTTGCCAACAATATCAATTAGCAACTTCATCTCTCATTCCTTTTGCACCAAATTGACTAACATCCCCCACCCGTGAATGATCTTGATGAGTCCTATGGACTTCATCTTGGCACAAATTACTAGCATAGTCTTGCATCCTCTTCCTCACTCTTGCAATCTCCCTTGCTTCCAGCACTTAATTTCTTATCATTCCACCCTTGATATACTCTTGCATCATGCATCTCCTTGGCAAAATCATTGTTTGGCTTCCCAATAAGATTCATGAATAGTGCATTTGCATTACATGTTAGCTCCAACAGCTTTAAATCAATCAATCAAACATGTTAAGGTGATTGGCAATAACACAAAGTCTTTGGTAATTACCCAAAAACACAAATTCCAATTTCAATATTGCACGCTTGATTGGTTAGCCAAAGCTAGTTAATTGAATAGAGCAAATCCACAGGAACAACACTGTCAACCTGCTCCTCCACCTGTGCTAGTCTGCTTAACTGATATGTCAACACTCTTCTTGCCGTGATCTTTCTCTAACAACTCTGTTGGGACTCCTTCATGGTTATTGGTCTTTGGCTTTCTGGAATTCTCCTCCTTGTCTTTGCTTGTTCGCTCCCCAGCTTTCTCTACAGGAACCCGTTTGCTAGCCTCACTCTTACCCTCAGCTGCAAATCCAAACCAAAGCCAACGCATAAAAACAGGATGTGTGGTGATTTCACAGTGGACATATCACTCCCAGAGTGCTACAACATACTTTTGGAGTCACTGCTTCAATTGACTTAATAGATATCCAGAGACTCGAGGTTAGCCAACAACTATATTCTTCCCGGTTTCATCTCAGAAACATTATGACTCAGAAATTCCAGTGACTGATGATGCCTGAGACAGGTTTGAAGGTATTATCAGACTCACTCTGAGATCCAACAAATTTCAACCTCCAAATAGTCAGACACTTGTTCATGAAATAGATTATAAAAGCTTACATCAACACCACACAACTGAGCAAGAAGCAATTGTGCAAGCCATTGCTGCAACTCCTCAAAAAAGGATAAGAGACAAGCAAATACCCCCAGCTTTCTCAGATTTGGTTTTTAACATCTTGCGCATATCATACGCATCTTCACTGTCAGCATAGTACTTGGCTTCGATATCATTGATCCTACCCCAGGAGCCTCACATGGTTAGTACATTGCATTGCAACAAGATACATACCTCTAAATTGATGATGCAAGTTATCACATTCCAATATGTCAATATGCTTTGCTAAAACATGATCAGTGAATTACAGTGTCTTAAATCTTCTTGGGTTTCACACCAGACTATCATCATGCCTTTTCCTGATTACAGAGATCTTTCTCAGACAAAAGACATTTTGCCAAAAGATTATTGTAATCCTGCTGCAGAGGACCTCAGAAATCATAATGGCAATAAAATCTGAGAAGCATGTGGCAGCTATTACCCCATCCACCACTCAAGAGGGCCTAATGCAGGGATATGTTTCTGGCAGACAGTATGGCAATCCACTTCGGGAGCAAAGATGCAGTATTTGTACATATAAGGAAAGTTCCAAAACCAGTATGCACAACAATTTCAGACCGCATGCACTGTCTGGGCCATATTAGCCCTTTTCTTCCTCTCTGAGAGAAAGCACAATAATTTCCAGTGGTGCTCCAAGAGTAGAGGAAGTTACCTGTAACCCAGTGTTTCTGTGTAAAGATGGAAAGCAGCACGATTGCTTTTGCGCACATGCAAAGACACATACTCTGCTCCAAAGACCTCTTGCATAGCTTGCTCTGGCAAGACAACACCATTCACAGATTGATCCCTGACCCTAACAAAACCAATCCCAGTCAATGGGGATTGTCCTACCCTCCCAGATATTTTGTCTTCTACTACTTCTCTCTTTTAATGTTACTAAAGTAAGTGTTTTCCCATGTAATATGGTAGCAAAGGAGAACCAAAAGGTGGTTATAAAACATAAGTGAAAGCCTCAAGAATATCAAAATTGGTTTTTGATTATGGGAAGCAGAGAAAAGCGTACATACGTGCAGCATTCATAAGCTTAGTGGCAAGACCAAGCTTACGGTGCGTTCGTAGCACAGCCAATGATGTGATGTGCCCATGACATTCAGTTGATTCCTCCTCCCTTCGCAGAAACAAACATTTCAAACAAAAAAGACTCAGAAGTTTCTGAGATGATGTGCCTCTGATGATTCTTCAGCTTAAAGATATCCATAAAACCCCAGAGAAAGAAATCTCCACAACCAGAAAAATTTCACTCACAAGAATTGATCAAAGAAATTCCATTTTCACAATTAAGAAAACCCAGAACAAGCCAAGCAGAGAAAAGAATATCTGCAACCACAACTCACTCAAAGGCAACATGACAATGAATGGAGTCATAAAACCTTATGAGAATTGTACACAAAGCGTCAGATGACATCACCATCATCTTCATCGAGAATAGTTACAAGAATTTCTTCACTTCAAGCACATCTTTCCCTTTGGATCCACAAAGTCTTATGAAAGAAATTCTTCTTCAGCTTACATCTTTGCGAGCACATATCCAACTATTTTTTTGTTGTAATCCTCGGCGACATATAGCAGCTGTGGCCATGACAAGATGTGATAGAAATAATACTGCATCCAGTCCCCCATCCACCATCCTTCCTTACTCTTAGTGCGATACCACGGAGAAATGCAGAGATTGCAGCAGGCAGGAAGAAGGAAGAAATCTTTAATGGCAAAAAGAGAGAGCAAGCATGCAAGAAAAATTACAAAGGAACATTTCCATCCAGCAGCAAGGCAACTGACACGAGAAAACTATATAACACAGAAGAAGAAGAAGAAGAAGAAGAACCCCCCAGTGCAGAAAAAGCTCAAAAGCCCAAAAGAAGACGTGGTGGTACCCTACCTTCATCTGATAATTTTCAGGAAGGCACATGAGGTTGCAGCTCTGCATGGCTAGCAGATCATCAACCTGTCGTCACAAACAAAAGCAAACCGATTTAGAGAGTGAGCTTCTTCCTCTCCATTACTGCAAGAAGTAAAGCCGGGAAGGAAAGCACTTCCTGCTAGCGACAAAACGAAAAACACTGCAGACCTACACACGCAGATGGACACATGGCCATCCTTTACCGTTGCTTGCCGAATGCACACCATGACTGCAATCCACACAGAAACTGCTGCCACTCACCCCCGCAGACCTTCACACGATTGCTCTCTCTCTCTCTCTCTCTCTCTCTCTCTCT
>Ga0116228_10003713_pt1 | contig 13489 bp, 10 predicted proteins | sample S1TSphfallax_2_FD_89694 | JGI IMG/M metagenome (GOLD analysis project Ga0116228, IMG submission 89694) | Host-associated microbial communities from peat moss isolated from Minnesota, USA - S1T2_Fc - Sphagnum fallax MG | ecosystem: Host-associated > Plants > Peat moss > Unclassified | place... | reverse complement strand
CACCATCTTCACCATCTTCACAACAATAATGATAGGTACATATTATGGTTGTTCAAATTCCACGACAAGATGATAGGCCATCATCCTTAACATGATTTTGTGATATAAAAGTTTGATATGGGACCAATAGGATTCTAGTACCATTTACTGAAACATCTAGAGGAGAATTCCCACTTTTTCAAACACCACACCTAGATGGGTCTTTAAATCAAGAGGCAGAAGAGGATATGAGGATTGTTAAATTGTTTTAGTATGTAATAAATTACAACAAGAAAAGCAAACAAGGATTGAATTATCATGACTCAAAATTTTGCACAACAAAAATAAAACAAAAAAGTTGAAGTTGGAAACCAAAATTGTAGTTGTAGCACAATAAGTGATAGCTCCACATCACCACGTCATGGCCACTAAGGTTCAAACCAAAAAAATTATTTCAAACCAAGGAACAAGAATTGAACAAACTATAGATGAAAACCATCTCAATTTTTGCCTACTTTTATTGCCTCCCTTCCATTTAGGTCAAGGAGTTCAACTTAGAGACTTGTAGTGCCATTGATTGTTTGCAAAAGATGAAAAAGTTTTCAAATTTTAGAAATGAATTTTGGAACATCAATTTTGATACCTTCAAAATTGTTCAAGTAACCTTCTTGCCTCAATAGTTTGAAGGAGACATCTTAATTGAACTTCCTCCCCCTCTTGCTACAACTAACATGATAGAGTAGTTGCAAGGTATGGATAGGAAACATGATGGTCACCTTTGGTGTGCGATGAAAACCACCAACATAAAAAAATGCCTATGCATTGACATTTAGGTGAACAACTTGTGATGGTCATTTGTGTTGCATGCTTGAAGATTGCCTAGGTCAAATGCAAAATGGAAAAATCAATGAGGTTTGTTAAAAAGGTGCAATAGACAATGTTTTTTAGCATGGACATGTCCCACCTACACATTCAATAATTGTTTGTAGGTATTACAAGAATCCCCCTTCTTATATGGTGTTTTGCAATGCTAGGATCTACTATGTTGTGCACAAGCAGGCTACCCATTATGAGCAAGGCATGCATCCACTTTGGGTCATGCAATCATCATGTTTTAGTTAGTGATTATCGTGAATCCATTGTGATTTCAAAAGCACTAATGAAGCTTGAGGTTGAGCAAAATCCAAGTGTAACCACATCAACTATAACTATGGCTAGTAATAAGGTAATTTTTGAGCCAAGTCTTGTTCGATTCCACTGAACCAACTACAACAAAATTGTAAGGGACACAACTTCATGGGTTGATGGATAGATTTTTTACTTTTTTTTCGCCCAACATTAAGAATCTTGTGTCAAGCTTTAGACATGGGAATTTTGGACATGGCCCACTTGATAACATTCTTCAATTGAAGAGACATTGCCTTTATGATTATATCCAAGATAATGTCTTCCTTCGACAAGGTCAGTCAAAAGTTTTTTTTAAAAAATGTCCATAGAAGGTGAAGGATGTGGAGTCGATCTTGTTGCATGTATGCAACCAAGTGGAGGCTTACAAGGAGCATGGTTGATGTTTGATTATTGTAAACATGTTTTGGGTTGGACTACCATGGCATGCCATGTTTATGATCCAAACTATGTTAAAGTCATGACAATTATAGTATGTGACATGTAATCAAAGGATGTGGATTCTCAAGTTTTTATGTGGAAGGCCCTTATAAAAGTACTACATTTACATCCCTTCATTGAATCTTGCAATTCATGCAAAATTAAACATGTTTTCTAGAACATTTGATCTTGTTTGAAATGCATAGGATTTGATAGTTTCAAAGATGCCAACATGTTTATTTGCAACTTGTTGAAAACAATTGACCACACTTGGGGACAACAATTTGGCAAAAAAGGTAAGGACCTTTTTTGTGCCACACTTGATAATCTAATCATGGCTTTCCAACAATAATCTTGTTACAAGATGCATTTGATGGGTAGACTAGAAAGAATGTGGCCAAATCATACAAAATTACGTTTAAAAGCTCCACATAAATTCGATGACCCCAAAAAGATAATGCAAGCAATTGCAGGTTTTATGTTTGGTAGTCCTATGCATAGAAATCAATTGGCTTGGAAGGTGAAGAGAGATTTGGGTCTTGTAAGAGTAAATTCAACATTATGATTGGTTCCCCTCAAGACTCATATCGGTTTGACAAAATGAAAATTTCAATGCCACGGTAATCAGATCCTAACATAAGGGTGTAAGAAAACTTTACACTTGAATTTTCAGACTCCCATGTACGGCATGGAATTCCATCAAGATTAAATGGGCATGGTCATGAGGCCTTGGATATTCTTGAAACCACTTACAATCAAGAGGTCTTCCCTATTGCACAAACAATTGCAAATTCACAAGTTCTTTATTCAACCATCCAATCAAAAGGGCATAAATGTGAAGCCAAAATAACAAAATGTTCATTTCACACCCATGCGCTTGTGTTTTATGAGTGGTTCAAACTTGGAGCAAACAAAGAGGCTAGGTATAAAGCAATGTGGTTTTGCCCTAATGATAAGGATTGATGTGTGTTGGGAGATGTTCAAGACTTTGTGAAGGGCAAGCCTTAAGTTCCAAATGTGTGGCTAGTTTTCATTGGCACAAAACTCACACACATTGAAATGGCATCATTGGAGGAGGTTGGATTTCATTTTCCTAGGTGTGCACAACTGGAAGTAGAGGTGGAAATCCAAATGTAGATGATATTCTAATTTCAAAATGTGACAACAAAACGATGCATCATGTTCCACCTAAAAAGGATCATGATAGTAAACAACTATCTGGAAAAAACTTAACAACTATTATTTTGCGAGTGAAGGATGTTCCTCATCTTGGATTACTCACTTAAGTCTCATGGTGGAGTGAAAGTTGTGACTTACGAAGTGACAATTGGGGTGATCCCCAATTTGCATTTGTCCTGACTTTGTGTTTATGTTGACAAGTTTGAAAAAGAAAGGAAAAACTCATCCCTTGCAAGCACATGTATTTCATTTGTAGAACCATGATGTTTTGTGATCACAAGATAAATGATTTGATATATCAACTTACATTAAATATCAATGAAGTTAAGAAGCTATTACAATGAGAGACTCGGATGGATTGGAATTGGTGTAGTCCAAACATATAGTTTTTTGAATTATGTATTGAAGATAATCTTATATTGAATTAATTAGTTATTGTTGATGCCACACAATGGAACTTGTTTTTCAAATATGTGACTTTTATCACACACATGATATCCATTCATTATAATATATGATTTTAGATTGCAGTTTTCAAAGACCATCATATCATGGGCTTATGTTCATTTACAGTTCGTGCATTGCCCATAGATATTGATATGATGTATAATGCATTTTCAAATTTTCATCCATAAATAAGATGAAAAATGACTACTATAGTTATTGATACCATATTAAACCAAAAGCAAATCAATGCACTCTGAGAGTGGGGCGACCATCATCAAGGTTCGTTCTCCTAAACTTCCGATAGTTAGTTTCTGACCCATAAACATTCATCCATTATTGATCTAACATGACCTAAAATATAGGTCAAACTTTGCATACTATAGACAGAATTTTTTTCATTCTCCAAGTTCCAGTTCTAACCTCCATGCTCATGCATAAGCTTGACTCCAATTTAGACGAGGGATCAACAATCACAAACTCACCCAAAAGTCATGTAAAACAGAAAATAATAAATCTAACATCAAATTTCATAGTTTTACCAAACTTAGAGGTTATATGTTGCTAGCACCAAGTCTCAACAACAAGACATCATATGGATGCATTCTGTCCAATGAGAGCCCTACTAGTCATAATCATTCATGCATGGGGGGGTGGGGCGCTAGGATGAGGCTTTTGGGCCCCCACCCATGGGCTTTACCTATTGGAAACCATGAGTAATCTTATCATTGACCTAAACATAATTAGATCAATATGCATAAGAGGAGAAGGGTTATTAGGTCTATGTGTATGTATAGGCATAAGATCCCTCTCACTCTTAAGGAATAGGCATAAGAAGCCTCCTCTATTCTAAGGAGTGATATTAACAGAGTAAGGTGCCCTCTAAATACAGTTGGAAATTTCTCCAAGTGCTTTAAATACATACGTCAAAATAGTTTAATCTTTACTGTTGATATATCTCTCCCTATCTATAGGCAATACATTCTTTTATGGTCTATCATTCCCATTGTCGTTCATTCCCAATTGGACAATTCAAGGATTGGATTGATATGGTTTTATGGTTGAAGAATAAAAATTTGAATTAACAACATGTCTAACTTCTAGGTTTAAATATCAGTCAAAATTCATTTCTATTATTTTATTTCAAATTAAATTATAAAATAGAGTACTGAATATTACGCTCTGCTTACTCTGGGATATTATGTCCCATTTGGACTAGTCTTTTTTTTTGGCGACAAAATTTTTAAAACTTATATCACACGTTCAATGATTAAAAAAACCCCAAATTTCCAAATATAAATATTTAAAAATCTCCAGATTTCTATACATGGTTCAAGTAGGTAGCCAGAAATATATAAGGATGTTCTTTTCCCATTCAATTTTGTAATAGCAAAATCTGGCTAAATCAGCAGCATATGGATGATCGTCACCTTAGCCACATCAAAAAAAAAAAAAAAAAACACTGATTTGGACCCGCGAAAGTAACAGAAATAGAAAAGGGAAATAAAAACTGTGCGCAAAAGAAATGGGTAAAAATGCGCTCCAAAAAGCTAATTGCAGAAAGAACAGAATTAACGGCGAAAGAAAGGCGAAACCCCCTAGGAGGCGAAGATAAGACCGGCGAAACCCCAGCAATCGGAGCTACTGGCATCCCAGCGCCACAATCTGACATCCCGTTCGCATCGACGGCTACTGTTGGCTCTTCAGATTTTGGGCTCAGCGTCCGGATAAGGTGCCAACCCAGAGGCCAGTTTCGCGTAAAGTCGGCCCAAAACCCATTTCCATACACGGCGGCCACTCCCCAGCCCCCCAAATCTCTGATGTGTCCAGTCTTAAGTGGTTTGAATTTATGGCCTCTGGATTCTGGGCTTTCTCTTTGGTTTTCGTATTTTCGCCCTCGAAGCTTTGAGCGATGGCGGACACTGCAGCGTCTTCACTGCGGGAGAAGAGAGGAGAAGCTACTCCGTTTGCATTCCGTTTCATAACTCGGAGCTCCGTGGCTTGTAGTGTGCGTGGTCCTGTTTTCTTGAGCGCCTTGTTGTGGTTGTAAGGATCCTGACTTTGCAGCAGGAGGATTATCGTAGAGATGGCGGTCATTGCTGCAAGGGCGCTGCTGCAGTCTCCTGCCACAATAACAGTTTGTGCACAGGGCTCGTCATCTCGCCTGCTGGGAGGCAAGCCTCTGTGCATTTCTCCGCTACCACCTATCTCAACTCGAGGTTCTTCTGTGGTCGTGCGCGCTGGCTCTGGTGTACCTTCTCCCACTAAAGTCAGACTCCAAAACCCTCGTTCCTGCGACTCTCCGTTTTTTCTTTGTTTTGGTTTGCGAGTCCGAATCAAGATACAAATCCCTGAAAGACTCTATATGTTGACAAAATGTGAAGGACTGTTCAATGTCCAGTTAAAGGAGATGCATTTTTGAAAGAGCACAGCACAGCAGCGGCAGAGTAGGCGCGGCTACTTGTTTCTAGCATGGTCTAGCACCATTTTGTGAATTGCGCAGTCTGAAATATTATTTTTGGGTCAGGTCTTTGTCATATTCTAAGCCAGCCAGGGCAGGGAATGTTCGCTGAATTTTGTTGTTGTTGTTACAGGACTCCAACAGGGCGCTATTCTTTGCTTCCAAGCAAAGTCTCTCTTATCTTGATGGCAGGTACAATATTCTCTTTTTCCTCCACTGTTTTCACAGAGAATAGGGAGTAATTGCTTTCCACCTCTTTGATCTAAATATGACATCTTTGAAGACGACAATGACGTCTTGAGGATTTCTGTATGTGAATGTTGTTGCAGATTTCCTGAAGATTTCTAATGCAAATGGTCTTGCAGACTTCGGATGAGTTTTTGAGCAGTTCTCCTCCTTTGCTGATTCTTCTTCTCAAAAATGGGGCCTGCTGGTTGTCCTCCAGCTTCGGGGTTTAACTCTGAAGAGTTCTTAAAGATGCTACATGTGCATGTACTTGCAGAATTCTTGAGAGTTCTTGAAGATTTCAATATGTGAATGCTCTTGCAGATTTCTTGAGAGCTCCTGAAGATTTCCATGTGTGAATGGTGTTGCTTCATTTAGAAGTAGACAGTCAGAACTTTGTCTTTCATCAATTCTGACAAATGTTTTTTTTCCTTTTTTCTGGTTTTTGCTTTCAGTTTGCCAGGGGACTTTGGTTTTGACCCCCTGGGCCTGTCAGACCCAGATGGTGCTGGAGGTTTCATTGACCCCAACTGGCTGTCATATGCGGAAATCATCAATGGGCGGTTTGCCATGCTTGGTGCTGCTGGTGCAATTGCCCCCGAGATCCTAGGGAAACTAGGGTTGATTCCACAGGAGACCGCACTCCCATGGTTCAAGACAGGAGTGATCCCACCAGTGGGAACCTACAGCTACTGGGCAGATCCTTATACACTCTTTGTATTGGAGATTGCACTCATGGGATTCGCAGAGCACCGGAGAGCTCAGGATTATTACAAGCCTGGATCAATGGGTAAGCAGTACTTCTTGGGATTTGAGAAATTCTTGGGAGGCTCAGGGAATCCTGCATATCCAGGTGGCCCTTTCTTCAACTTCTTGGGCTTTGGCAAGAATGAGAAGGAGCTGAAGGATTTGAAGCTCAAAGAGGTGAAGAATGGGCGCCTGGCCATGCTTGCAATTCTGGGTTATTTCATTCAAGCTATCTTTACTGGTGTTGGGCCTTTCCAGAATCTGTTAGATCACTTCGCTGACCCTGTGCACAACAACATCCTCACCAACCTGAAAATTCCATACTAGCTTCCGTAATTTGCTGGAGTTCAATGGAATGTCTCATGTATTATGACTGCATATTTTGACTGTATTGTATCCAGCATCACCCAGGTCTAAATTTGTTCCTCTCTGCACCCGCCCTCACTGAAGGTTCATGGTTATGCCATTTGATAGTAATGTCTACTTGCTGGATGAGTATTGACAGTATGTTCTATGGTGAGAGTCTACTTAAGGTCAGACAATTTACTGGACTTTTCTATTGTGTGTGACAAACTGTGAAGTAGAAATTTAATTAGCAATCAAATAGGTTAATGGATAGACCTGTTGTCTACAAGGACATGATGATTTACTTACATGGAATTGCTAGGATGTGGAAAGTTGATGGCTGTAGAGGTCCCCTCTACGGGATTTGGTTCTTTGATCTAGCAAGAACACACATTTAACTTTACCATGAGCACAAGTTTTCTATCAGTTGCTAAGTGCTAACTTTCTGGAAGCTGTAGATATCATAAAGAGAGCTGGTGCAGAGGCCCATGAGGTTTTCTTCCATGTATCATTTCCAATGACAAATTTTAAGCCAATGCCGATTTTGTGATATATAATTGTTCTGTGAGCAGAAAGTTCTCAACAGCAATGAGATCCTAGAAACCCTACATGGGAGTTCTTCGGCCTGCTGGATGACAGCAGTTCACCCACAGGAAGCTTCTATAGCACCATCTGGCCTGTATGTATTGTTCTTCATGGGGGAGCCAATGTAGAGAGAGAGAGAGAGAGAGAGTGTTTGTGTTTGTGTGCAAAACATGAGAGATTGTGTGTGTGTTTGTGTGTGCAAAGCATGAGACAGCATGTAAAACATTAACTGCTATGAACCCAGCTGCACTTCAGTCTATGCACAATGCAGGAAATAACAAAGATAGGATCAGAGGTGTAGGTGGATATAAGATGGCCGACTTGGTGTTTGTCTCACATGACCTGGAAAAGCTGTGACACTCAGGATGAAAGGTGATAGCCAGATGTAATTGTAATTAATTTAGCACTTCCCTTTTCAAACCTTGTTCAGTTTTGCTTTAGGCACATTCTGATAGTCTTTGCCTCCAGAATCAATTGACCAAGAACTCTTATTAGGCAGTCACCTTTCAAAACATGTGTTTTCATAGGTCATGAGGACCAAACTGAACTAGCTTGCACAGCTCAAGACGACAATGTTCATCAAAGTCCTCTAGACCATAAAGAAGGGAGCACAGTGGCCAAGTACAACTCAAACCTAACCAGCTTGCTCATCTCAAGACAACAATGTTCATCAATGTCCTCTAGATCATAAAGAAGGGAGTCCAGTGGCCAGGTACAACTCTGAGTCAGGGTGAGTGGAAGTGTAATTTTTGCATAACTTTGCTAAGAAATCACTCAAACTAGTAGTTTGAAAACAGTTCAACAAAGTTAGAGAGAAGGAGATGATCAAGGTAACCAAGAAGAAAGGGAAGATACAAGAGGAGAAATCAAGGGGGAAAAGAAAATCAGGAATGAGGAAGAGAAGAGAAATAACCCAGAGAACTTTTGAGAGCATAATGTTTGAGGACAAAGTGGGCTTTGGAAAGGTCCACAGCTGGAAATCTGGAGAAGCCGTCAAAATAAGTACTCCTTTTGAAGATTCGAACTCAATGACAGTAAATTACTGTTTTCTGATGTAAAGAATGCTGGTCTTCCATGTCTGTTCCAAATCAAGCTAGAGCATCACTGAGGGCTTAATGCATGACAAGAGGAAAGATGCTGGACATAATTTAGGGGCAGGGGAGGGACTGAGAATGGAAATTTCTTCCTGAAAAACCAGACCCAAGTATACACATGGAGCCCTACCTGATTTTCCATGACAGCTGATAGATCCCTGTTGCTGCCATTGCTGCACTTACGTAAACAGGTTCTAATTTTTCTACACATGGACACAGTCCAATCAATTCAGTCTCCCATACAGCAAAAACTCTAGAAACAAGCAAGAAATTGTCGCACAACAGCAGTTGACATCCTGGAGTACACACTTTTCCATGGATCCAGTCTTTCTGAAGAGATTCATGTTGGTTACTTTTTCCCCCATGTCATATTGTGATAGTGTAGTTAACTGGGAAGTGCTGGCCCAATTCTCAGTGGTATAGGGGTGGCAATGGAGCTGCAGGTAATAGAGGCAGCAGTGGAGCCCCAGAGGCTAGGTTCAGAGCTACCGAATAGGGAGGTGAGTATTGCAGATATAGAAAGCCACATGATATTAAGGACCTGCACTCTCTCTTTCTACAGAACCAGCAGCAACCCATGTGCTTCATTCTACAAGAAAGAAGAGCCTCAAGAATTCTGTGTACAAAATCAACTGGAAGAGGCAAGTGCAGCAGACATACTGCTGTGATTACTGTGCTGTAGTGTGACCAGACAACACTGGTGGCTGTGAAAACTGTTGAAATGCAAAACATGAAAACACTTTGTGAGTCCCTCTCATCCTTCTTTTCTGAAACAACACAAAGCAAAGCTCATCAATTGCTTGAAGTTGCCTCTTTTGATGGTTGATGGAATTGAAGTGAAAGTCAAACTTGTTGGGGGAAGAAGAACAAAGTCATGCACTTGGAAGTTGGGTGTTTGGAGCCCTTCTGCAAAAGGGGAGTTTACATAATTATATCGATGATGATGGTGATGAGGGTTGTTTAGCTGAAGATTGCAACAACAAATTATTAAACACTACAGACTTGTACTCAATATAAAATTGAGTTAAAGCCACTTTTAAAAAAAACCTCCTACATGGTATTGTCATTTTAATTGCAAATCTAGGTTTTCTCAAGATTTGATGTTAAATTACCACTAAGCTATCACCACCTTCACTAACACCAAGTGCTACAGTTACAGTCACATCAAAAAGGCAGAGTCAAGCACAAGTGCTTGCGGCTACTTTGGACTAAGGTCCTTCAGCACCCATGCTCCCTTCGGATTCTTCTTTTGCCTTTTGCAACCGCCCCCCACCTCCCACCCCAAGTGGCTTGAATGGAGTTTGACTCTAGGACATATTGGAAAGTATGTGCGTGCGGCGAGGGCCCTTGCCCCCTTATCCCCAACCTTGGCTTCTTCAAAGATCATCTCAACTTTGTAGGTTCTCCACCTCTTGGTTTTGCCTCCCCCTTGCCCTGATTCTTTGATGAAGTTTCAACTCGATGGAGACCTAGAGTTATCTTTGGATTCTCTTAGGTTATCTTTCATGCTCATGTCCCATCTTTTCGCAGGGGGATCTTTTGACACGGGTTTTTTAGCATCTTTGGGATACATTTGGCCCTAAGGATTTTGCTAGTAGTTTCATTCAGCTTCACTAGTTGAATTCCCATGTGGCCATGGGTCGCTTTCCAAGCCTATTGCTTGTGTCCTTGGTGTTGTTAGGCTTTTGGTTCTGTCGAAACTTTCGAATGGCATCAAACCAATTGCAATGGGCAAGGTCTTCTACCAATTGGTCAACAAAACCTTGTGTTTTCAATTCCATGATGCATTCTCTTTTCATACGTCACCTCATTAGTTTGGCATGGCAATTAAAGGCGAGTGTGAACTGGTGGTGCACGATATTTGAACTATTTTGGATATCCATCTTGATTGGGTGGTGCTGCAAGTGGATGTGGCAAACACATTTAATTTCATCTTGTGCAAAGTCATCTTCTAGGAGTTTCATGCAGTAAGAGGCCAGTTGTTTTCGCTTTTCCCTTTTGTCCATTCCTTTTATGCCCAGTAGTTGCCTATGTTCTTTAGTCGTCATTCACCAAGGGGAAAGTTTCCTATTGTCCTTTCATTTGTGGGCACGTGTCAAGGTGACCAATTCATCAAACTTCTTTTTGCCCTTACTTTTTTTCATGCTTTGCAAACCTCTTTTATTGTTTTCCTTTCATGTCTTTTCCTTTCGTTGGTAGATGATTTTCACATCCTTGGCCTTGTTTCCCTTATTTCCCTTGCTTTTGACCATTTTTTTAGTTGGCCTCAATCACTAACAGAAATCAGCCAAAATGTAACCAGTCCATTTACGACTCCATGTGACTTGTAGTCATTTGTGACTAGATTTGAGAATATTTGCAACTTCAAGACCAAATTTCAATTATTTTGGTCATTTTCACAACTATAATGCAACTATTAGAAATATCATCCTATTGGTTGGATCAATAATACATTTATTTTCATACATTAATAGATTGATATGTGCCATTAATCGCAATAATCACCAAATTAGTTGCATCCTAAAAATATTTTACAATAACATACGGGTATGTTTTTATGTATGTATTAAAATTATATATATACGTATGTATATTGTTCATATAATGAATCTCAAAATTAATATTTGAACTTTGAATTTTTTTTTCAAATCTGAAAATTGTTATTTCAATTGTTTGAAACACTATTTGAATTTCAAATTTTTGATTTGAATATGATTTTTTAATTTAAATTCAAAAAAATAATTTGATTTAAAACTTGATATTTGAATTCTAAATTATTATTTTCGAATTTAAAAATTAGTATTTCAATTCAAAAAACATTATTGAGTCTAAAAATTGACATTTTGATTTTAAATATTTTTATTTGAACTTGAAATTTGATATTTGAATTCTGAAGTTTTTAATTTAAATTTTAAGAAATTATTTGACTTGAAAGTTGAAATTTGAATTCCAAATTCTTATTTTGGATTCTTGAAATTAATATTTCGATTCAAAAAATTATTAATTGAGTCTTAAAATGGAAATTTCAATTTTGAATATTATTATTTGAATCTGAATATTGGCATTTCAAATCTGAAATTTGTTATTTAACTTCAAAAAATCATTTGATCTAAAACTTAATAATTGAATTCTGATTTACTATTTTCGAATCTTAAATTTATATTTTAATTCAAAAAATTGTTGATTGAGAAATAAGGGTTTTTTCTACTAGAATCCATAATAAATCACTTTTATAAATGATTATGTTTACTAAATATAAGTTACACTAAATAATTATTGTTATAATATAGATTTGTATATTTTATAATTTATATTCTTACACTAGAAGAAATTAATTAATGTGATTAATGTGACATTACTTTAAAATCATTGAAATTACTTCAGATAAGAATTAATTAGTATGTGCATCATTATTTTGTAATTAAACATAATTATTCACATTCTGTAATTTATAACTTCAAGCTTCAATTAAAAATTTGAAAAATTATAGTGTAGTTAAAATAGTTGTTTGATTGGGTTTTAATTTCATGAATTATTATATATTATTATTATTTTAAAAAATCTGTGATTAATCATATATGTTAAATATTTTATAGTAATTACAGTAATTATGAAAATTAATGTTATGTTTAACAATAATTGTAGTTATAGTTAATAATTACTAAGACAAAAATAAATGTAATTATATAATAATTAATGTAATTAGTTGAATAATTATTTTTTAAAACGTCATGTAAGAATTTACTTTCTAATAATAATTGTTAATTCATTACTTATAATTTTAACATAAATATTTACATTATTTAAATTATAAATTATAATCATTAAACTAATTTTACATTAATTATATTATATATATTTCGATCATATTCTAAATATAATAATTTTTAAAAATCTAGTTATTTAATTATTTATGAATTATGTATTAATAACTTGTGAGTAACTAAATAATTAGTTTGTTAAATATTAAGAAATTATTTTTTATTTAAGTAATTGATAATGAATACTGAATATTTGTAATGTATAATTTATAATGACTATATATATATATATATATAGTCATTATTAATTAAATGATTATCTAATTATCTAGTATTTGAATTGTTTAAAAATTTAAAAACTAAAAAAGTAAGGCATGAAGAAACTTTTGGAATGATAATTTAATTTGTGAGGAAGTTGCAACTTCAAAACTTATCCCATATTGTTTGTTTTTCATTCCTATTTTGAACACTATATAAACAAGGGGGTGTGGTCATCCAATTTCACATTAAGAAATTTGTGCACATGGGATGGGCTAATCAAAAGCCTCAACCCAAAATAAAAAAATAAATTATGCACATTTCTAAAACACCTACCTTCACAACCTATTTATCTACCTAGCTAGGTGGGTAACTAGTTTGACCTACACACCTAGGTCGACCTATGTACCTACCTATATGAGTAGGTATTTAACTTAGGAAGGTAGAACCTACCTATTTATTTTTTTACTTAAGTAGGTAGGTTGGTATGTAGCCTAATTATGTAGGCACCTATTTATGTATCTACTTAAGAACCTACCAACCTAATATTAAACAATTTTATTAAATATTTCTTATGCCATGTGGCATATTTACATTGGACCATGTGTCATAATATAATATCATCCAAGTATATGAATTGAACGTCTTAGAATATTTCAATTAATTATTATTATTATGTTTTAAGTAATCAAATATTAAAACACGTGGTGGCACATCATTTGCCTTCAATTGTGACCAAAATAGTTGCATCTTAATCACATGTGACAATACGTATACAATGGAGTTAAAAGATGAAATGTATTTGT
>Ga0116228_10003712_pt1 | contig 13492 bp, 7 predicted proteins | sample S1TSphfallax_2_FD_89694 | JGI IMG/M metagenome (GOLD analysis project Ga0116228, IMG submission 89694) | Host-associated microbial communities from peat moss isolated from Minnesota, USA - S1T2_Fc - Sphagnum fallax MG | ecosystem: Host-associated > Plants > Peat moss > Unclassified | place: USA... | reverse complement strand
CCTTGCCAATTTGCCAAGTAACAAAACCAAAGACAATTATATAACAAAGAAGCAATAGTTTGGATGCAAAGCACAAAAAGAAAAAAACCGCAACACTTTTTGGACTATAGACTAAAAACTTATCTAATTAAAAATGCAAATTGCAATTTGAAAGTAGCAGATTTCTTGTGAAGTTTTGAACCGAAAAAAAAAAAAAAAAATTTGATTTTTGTGAAGTTCACAACAACAGAAAAAGAACCATTGTTGTAAACAAAATCATAAACAAGAATGTATGAAATATGAAACATTTAGTGCTATGAAAGTTTAAAGCAAATTTTTGAAATGACTTACAAAGAAAACTTCAATGAAAGTGTAAAATGTTTCAAAAGGAGATTGCAATAGGTTCTTTCTAAACCCTAAACAACCTAAACCTTAAATTAAATACATATTCAACATTTTCAAAACTTTAATGGGCTGGATATCATTTTTTTTATTAAAACATAATGGTCATATATAATTATATATGCATTGTACATATAAGGGCATGTGGTGGTTGTGTGTAAAATTGGATGTGGATGAATCCATATTTTATGACTATCTAAATGCATAAACAATTTTTTCTATATAACTAGTCAAAACTGAATTAAACATTTCAAATCTTGATTTTATTGTCTCCCAATGTGGATTTCATGAATGAAAGAAAGACCTATTTTTCAAAAAGGCACCTATAAGAATCAAACCACAAAAGAAAAAATAAAAAGGAATGCTAAACAATAGAGGAAAAACAAAGCACCAATGATAGTAATTGAATCCTTGATACATTGTTATGGTGACAGATGGTAATGCACACGCTCTTGGGTGAGAAATTAGAAAACCTTGGCTTGTCAAATGCCAAGATGTTGTTTTTGGGCGTTTTATATTATGGCCAAGAATTTGGAAAATCTTTTCCAAATGGTAAAAATATATGAAGATTAAAAAGTGGTTTTACAGTTTTAAAGTATTATAATCTTCAAGTTACTTAATGGATGTTAAAATAAAATGAAAACAAAAGGAACTTTGGAAACTAATTAAATATACTATAATATGAGTTTGTAGCTTTAACACGTTCTATTGAATAATTAATTAATTTTGAGATTTTCATTTCAAAAAATCTTGAAAATGTTTTTTTTTCATAAGATTTCAAATCCCAACATTTAAAAAATAATATAATGAATGTCAAAACTATCAAGGTAGTATGGCATTCAATGTTCAATGATGGCACATCAAATAATTTACTTTTCCATCAACTCCCAATTAAGGGAGAGATAGTTTTTTTCTCATTATATTTCATTAATTTGTTATTGCCTTCTTTAAAAAAACTCTTGTTTCAAATCAAGAATTTGTTTTCTTAGTAAAATAGCATTTAAAATTTTTTTTGTTAATGATTGATCTTTTACAACTCTTACAAATTAACATGTTAATTTGTAAGGTTTTGTCAAAAGGAATAATGGTTTGCATTAATATTTTCAAATTAATGGGAGTGAATTGCATTAATTGGTATTTGAACCATAACCTTTTGCAACATACATATGAATATTTTGGTGCATATTTTATCATTTTAAATCTATTGATCGGTGAAAGTTAATTTTTAGTTATTTTTCTCACATTTTGAGTCTCTTTTGTAGTGTTTGAATGTGCTACAATATTTGATTGTCATTGATATTTAAATTAGAATGCAAATGTTGAAAGTTTTAATTATGGTTTGTAAATATTGGTTTTTCCTATGGGCTACCATAGAATTTCAAATTGCATCCATAGAATTCATCCATTTTAACCAAACATGTTTTTTATTTGTTAACTTTGATCATTGAATTTTAATATTGGAACTAGATTTTTAAATTCTTTGTAATGTTCATATTAATGACTTTTTCATCTTGTAAATTTTAAGTTTTTTCATGATTATTTTTTTCATTTGGATACATTTCATTTATTGAAGTAGTCATGGTTGTGAGTGTTTTTATGATTTTTAAAAAATATTTTAATTGAAAGGAGGATTATTATTGTGATTTATTATTATTATTATTTTCTTCATATTTGGGGTTATAAAGGTCATAATATTTTTTCATGTATTTTCTTCCATTGTAAATATTTCAAATGTCATTGCACTTGAATTGAAGTTAAATTTTTATCATAATATTGTTCACAAAATAATTTGGTAATATTTGTTAAAATGAGGTCAAGAATTTTCTTATCAAATTCTACAATTATTTTTAGTACATGTCCAATGTTTTGGTTCTAAATTTTTTTAAACATTTTTTCTTTTTATATTTTTATTTTGTTAATTGTCAACTCATTTATTGAAGTGTCAAATGTTTGGATATTTTCTTTAAAATGCAATTGTGGTTTCTTTAATAATTGATAATGGATATCATTTTCAATAGTAAGCAAAGTGATGTTCAAATCTTCAGTCCAAACAAATTTGCCTCTGTTGGAACATTGTTTTTTTGGATTAAGGGAATTTTCATTTGAATAATTAAATTGTTGTAATTGTCTTTTCATTTTTTATCATGTGCATAGGTCTAATGGGATTTCATCACAATTAGTATTTTCTTTTTTATAAGTTAAATCTTTGAAGGACATCCATTCTTGTGATTCCCTTTACATTTGTAAATTTTCATTTTCCAAATTACATGAAATCATTATTTGAATTAGTTCAAAATGTTGAATCCCAAAAACTAAATTCATTAACAATGTTGAATCATATTATTCCCCACATTTCATCATTATTCGAACACTTGTTGTAGACCACACATATATTGGTCTTTGCAAATATTGGGATATTCATATTATTGTTGTAAAATTTCCCCAAAGGCCACCAATAAGTGCATTTTGTGACATTTTTCTAAGGTATTATTCTTTTGTTGAAGCTTGTCCATTATGTAAATCATGTAGGAACTTTGGATATAATTCTAGTTGTTTACACCACATAGCTAAAGGCGTTTGCATTTGTAAAAAATATTTGAAGTGAATCACAGTGTTAACACACAAAGAATTAAAAGTCTCTAAAAATTTGTAACATGAAAGCCATAGAATCAAATAAATAATCACCCACCTTATAAACATAATTAATGACAAGCATCAATTGGTTTGATTGTACAATATCATCTATATTTTTTCTTAATTCAAAGTGTATGTTTTAATTCTTTGGGAAATCAATAATTGATTTCTTTTTCATTTTCATTTTTGTGAATTAAATTTGTAATTCAAATTATAATTTGAAGAATTGGAATATTTTTGTTAATATTTGAATATTTTGAACATGGACACTTCAAGAATATTCAAATTGGATGAATGATTGTTTTAGTTGGAAATTTGAATTTTCTAAGGTGCCACAATGATCAGCACTTGGGCTATTAAAAAAAACCAAAAAACATTGGAATCAACCCCAAAGAAATAAAATCAGTGACAAATAAATGAATAAAAAAACAATGAAATTGAAATAATGAATGAATGGATGGGGAAAATGATGAAAATAAATAAAGATGATAAACAATCAAAATAATGAAATGAAGGAATGAACATTGAAATTTTGGAATGATTGATGGGATGGATGAAAGAATAAAAGGAAGGAAATAAGCAAGAAATGAATGAATGAATGGACCAAATGAATGAGATTTTGAAAATAATTTAAAATTGAAATGATGAATTTATAGTGTTGTTTAAAAATGAGCAAATCTTTTCTGCTCCCATTGAATCTTAATGTACAAAATGAAACCAACAAATGATACGTCATGAATTTGACCAACAAATATTGTTTATCAATGTATGCACATTTTGAAATAATGGCAAAGAAATGAAATGTATGAATTTTGATTTTGGAATTGAGAAATTGGTATTCAAATGTTCAGTCTATTTCACCAAAATTTTGAAATGAAACTAGATTAAAGAATATCAAATGAACATTTGCATCAAAATACAAGGACTAAAAATGGTAGTTTTCAGCCTAATTTTATGATTGAAACTCACTAAAAGTGTATGAATTAATTAACTAAAAGTTGCATGATATAAATTCATTGAAAGCGTATGCTATCAACTAAATAAAAATCATATGATGTAAAGAAATTAAAATTGTATGATATAAACTACCTAAAGGGTCCAAACATGTAATTAGGACCCACACCCACATCGTTGGTCTTGTCTTCACCTTGTCTTTAATTGAATCCAATATTGACATGCCATATTTAAGATAGTTAAGATTATAAACTACCATAGCTATTACGACCAAAGGCAAGATTTTTGAACTTTCAACACATGTGATAAAAAAAATCCTTAGTGTCAATTTGGGTCATTGGGAATCCACACAGAGTCTAGCCCCTTCAAGCTCCAAATGGCATTGGCATAATCCTATAAAAACACATCCACATGTTTATGTAAGCAATCAAATACCTCAATTACTAAGGGGAGAAATTGATCAGTGGGGTGTCAATTACGATAGCTCCTTTCCTTAGCTTGAGCTGCATTGGAAACAACAAATCCTTGAATTGCGCAAAATCAGGGAAATAAATATGTTCAAGTTGGGTCGACAATGACAACATTAGTTAAAATGCAAATGTTATTTGGTAAACACAATGTCGACTTGTCAATGAGAAGAGTAGAAAGTGGTTGAAGGAAGCGCATGTAATTGTTCTCATCCCACATGGAAGCCAGAATCTCGCGCAATGGCAACAAAGGTGTTACGAATTGCATCATGGGTTCCAATGTGTTCATTGCCATGAGCACAACGTAAAAGGTGGATACCCATAAGGTTGATGGGATGTGTGCACACACATTGAGGGGTGCCTACAATTGAAGGATGGGGTAGTCCAAGTCACGTATGAAATTTTGTGGAAAAAATTGGGGAAAATAATCGAAAGGTTGTGAAGACTAGTTGAATTATAAACCAAGTGCCCGCCCCTGGACTAGAACATGATAAAATTTGAACACAATGGGCCTCAAATGTCGCGTTGAAGACCATGTTAGAAAGGGCATGACGTTGCAAACATTCCAAAATGGAATCTTGAAATTGAACCATTTATTGCCCAATGAGTTGTTCAAATGGAAGAAGACTCACATGGGCTAGTGGTGGAAAAAGATCACATGTGGCCTTGAGGCATTGTTGAAAAGGAAATGTGTTGTCGTCTAACTAGCTTAACTAGGTTTAATTAAGTTGACTTTTGGTTAGTAGAACTAGGATAGGTTGATTTTTGGATACATTAACTACATGGGCTAAATTAGGTTGATTTTTGGTCATGTGTAATGACTCATAATGTTTTTATAAATTTTTGACATGTGATCCATCCATCAAGGCGTCTTCTATAACATTTAGTCAAATAAAATGACTAAGTTGAAATGACATGCACTATGCATGTAATGCCAAGGTCATCGATGACATGGAATTTCAATATTAAACCAAATAAAAAATCTTAGTTGATAAGATGATTGGGCTTAGTGACTAAATGTCCTTTGTGACTAAATGGGTGAAACAACATGGGTTTACTAACTCATGAGTGGCTAGTTGCATATGTCCTTCTTGGCTAAGACATAATCACAAAACCAATCACCAAACCCAAGATGTGTTGTTTGTGTATGAACGTGTGAGGCAACACAAACTTTGGAAAGCAACTCGCATAGAAGAAACTACAATTTAAGATGCATAGGTTTTCAATTTTGAGGTTATGACCTCCAAATCTTTTGACACTTTCAAATGTCAAACTTAGAAAGTCATTATAGATCTTTCAAGAAAATTAACATTGTTTGTTTTTTAGCATGTTAAGGAGCTAGAACATAATGCTCAATAGATTGTCATTGGAAAGTTCTTTTCCCATTCGTTGGTTTGGAACATTATTCTTAAATATCTTTTATGCGAAGTATAGCCACATGTGATGTATTTTCAAACATGAAGTTAAGCATGTTGTTAAGGTACATGAAAAGCATGCGGTTCACTATCTACAAGTTACATAAGTATGTTCTTACTTCATTTTGGATTTTTTATTATTGTTATAATGTTTATTATAAAAGCATTGAATTACACAAACCTAAGCAGCAATGTTATGAAGGTTACCATGTCTATTGACATAATAATTGCAAAGGACTTGACAAGTTCTTCAACAATGTAAATGAAATGTTAGTGCTAATTCACTTTGACAATTATAAGGAGTGTTTGTGCTTGGGTGATGAAGTAGTGGTTAGACATTGCTTGGTAAGTCCTTTGGTCCTTGCTCAAATGGTGCTTATGCTTGGATGATGAAACAATGGTTATAAGTTGTTATGTCAATCCAATAGAAGAAAAACTATCATTTACAACCAGTTGTTTGTGATTGTAATAGTTGCAAACGACAATTTTAATTACAAATGATTGGTTGCAAACAACAAGTTTTTCTTCCAGTGATATCTTTTTGTCCTTGTGAAAGTAGTGTTTGTGCTTACTACTACAAGCACCTTGAAAGAATGTTAAAATCACCACTTAGGTTGTTGACTTTTGAATGATAATCCTTGGTTAGTAGTGTAGTCCTTGGTTTGAGGTCCAAAATCACCATTCTTTTTTGGTGATTTGCTTGACAATGAATCAAATGACCATTTTAATTGAATTGGCCCATGTGCTAAACTACTGAAATTGTGTGATATTTTACAAGCCTTTCTTGAAATATTGTTTTGTACTACAAGTTTAGGGTGATCCAATGAAAACTTGGGGTCTTAGATGCCATTTATGAAGTATTTTATGAATCAATTATATTGTAGGCAAGCCAATGAATTGAATGTTGGTTATCCAATGGCTAAACATTTTTTTATTTCTAGTTGGTTTCCTTATGAAAGTCCACAAGACTTGAAGTCTAATTCAACTCAACAGCCAAGTCATTTGCAAGTGTCAACTCGCTCTAAGGTTTTAACTTGGAAATTGAAGTATGTTGGGCTTGAACTAGTCCTTTCTCCTCCCTTTCATTGAATTCTCAAAATTGAATTGATTACTATTAGATTAAGACTCAATTGAATCAAATGCAAAATTGCACTGATATTCTATTTTGAATATGATTTGATTGATGAATTGCATTATTTGATGGCATGAATCCATGGTTTTTGATATAAATTAGTTTTGTTTTATGTTGTGCTATTAATAGCAACAAGATTTTGTTCATGAACAAACGTTAAACAATTGCAAATTGTTAGTAATTGGTGATGGTCTTTTAGAATTAGTAACTTAACTTTATATGTTTTGTTCATGGGATTGACAAAACTCACTTAAATTGGACCACATATTATGCATGTGTGTAACTAGAATTTTCATAGCCTTTATCACTACACATTCTAAAGTTCCCATCATGCTCACATTATTTCAATCCTTGAAATTATGGTTTGTACGTTGTTTGAAGCTTTGGAACACCAGTTGCCACCACTACCACATGGAATTGAAAGAATGCACACTTGCTATCAATGATATGTGAAGCATTGGGAAGGGGATCCATGATGCATGCGGGTGAATGCAAGGTATGGTGGCTTACTTTTAGTGTCACAATTGTGTTTTTTTGTTGGGTAGCCCTTGTTGAAAGGCACATGGTGAGTAGTATATTTTTAAATTTATTAATTGGTATTTGAATATAAACTAACAACTTCATTATGAAGTTATTTGTGTAGTTGTTTATTGATAAAAAGTTCATATGCTAGTAGAAATGGACTTTTGAAATTCAAAATTATGGACTAGTTAGTTGACTTTAATGATAGAAAATTGAAAGGTTCATCTTAAATTTTATTCAAAAATTATTTATAGTGAATTAACATATGAATTAGAATGAAATAATACACTTTTCTATGAAAAAATTGCTTAAGAATCATAGCCAAATTCTACCTATGAACTTTTGAATGCGTTAAATTAACTTTCCATAAGTCCATAACATTGTTGTTTTTCATTCATTTCCATTTTTTTTCAAACGTGCATATATTTAGAATTTCTACTTAGGCTCCTATTAATATGGACTTTATTAGCATTTAACCAATGGTACCATGGAAAATTAAAAATTTAACACTAGAACATGGACTTTTGTGGAATGCAAAATTTTTAAAAAGTGAACCACCATATTGTGCATTTATTCACATGAATGCAAATGTAGCGAAGTATGCAATGTGAATGTGGCTAACAAGATGTGAATTATTCAACAATTAGGTGTTATGTAAACCTAGTTGTATTTACTAACTTAACTACTTTATGGACATCAGTCCTATGTTCCAAACATGCCTTGTCTCTTTGGCATGCAAAAAGTTGCCTTCAAGGTGACTATTTGGAATGTGGAGTCAAAATTTTGAAAATATGTCTTAAAGAGCTACACTTTGACAAACTAATTAATTAGAAAAACATTAATTATGAAATGGTTGGAAAGATAAATGATGGGAAGGACAAGAAAGTGCAAAAAGTTGAATACCATGAAACCTAACCTTGAGAATTGTTTAGTATCTTACTCCACATTTGAAGGAATTTATCCTTCATATATTTCTAGATGGCATATTTTCAATTTTGCGAATGTTTGGAAAATCTTGCACATGACATAATGTTCTCTTGTGTTGATTTCTCCGAGAATTACACTCCAAAGATTCAGAATGAAATTCATGGTGTGCATTGGCATAATTTTCAACTGAGTATTTTGGTGTACATTTCCTATTGATGCCAATCTACGCTTGACCCTATTGATGTAGAGTTTAGCATCATCAAGGAAGTCCACTACTTCATTTCTAATGACATAAGCCATGACACTTTGTATGTCTAGCATGCATTTGTGCTTCATTAGAACCATCCACATAATGCAGGGTGTAATGTGAGCAATCACATTGTTTGGATAAATGGTTGTTTAAATCAATTTAAAAGTGCAAGGACATGGTAATTTGTATCGAAATACCCAAGTCTTACTACTTTTAGTGATAATCCAAAGGGTTGCCGCTTGGTTTGGAATTTCTTTGCCACTGGACATGGGAAGGGGGAGGTTGATGGAATTGAAACATTGTTAAAACAAGAAATCAAGAAGGAGTAGATCAAACCTACAAAGAGTAAAATTCAAAATGTAGTTGAAGTGGTTACATATCTAAGGTTAAAAGCTAGCAAATACCATGTTGCTCATCCAAAGGTTAAACAACATATAAATAAGTTCTTCCATGAAATCAAGGTGGGAAATATTGATAGGAATAGACATTTAGATTGTTTGACAGTGAAGGAGAGTCATTCTAAACACCAAGTATGATATTTGTGTGCCAACGATCCAACTTTCTACCAATATTGACAATTGTCTTACTTTTATGTTAATTAGATTAATGGTAGCCCTGAAAGTGATTGTGTGAACAAGGAGCATGTTCTTGAATGGACTTTGACATGGTTGAGGCCCAATAATAATTTTGAGGTATAATAGATGATGTATCACTTAAATGAGGAAATAAAGGTCAATATTGGTAGTGAATGGATTGCTAAAAATCTATGTCCAGGTGATAATGTAGCAATGCCTACTTTAATTAACAAGCCATTTTGGCAATTACTTGTCGATAAAGGTCCCCGTATCATAGTCATTTCGTTCAATGATGAAGATGGCATTGTGTGGACAAAAGATGTGGTGCATGGCTTTTGGTATTAGAGATTGGTTGTAGGGAGTCAATATTACACACTTTGTGATGATAAACCTCATGCCTTTGTGTTTCCAAACTTGATTTTGGCTTCAAAAAAATTTATGCCACCTACTTGTCATGATGTGAAAGGCAAATATGCCACATATGGACTCACCTAAGAAATAACAAAAGCTATTTTGGAGGCCTTGGAAGATGTTAGATTATTGGATTAAGGGCTAGCATTAACAAGTTATGTAGAAAAATAACCCATCCCCATCAAGTGCATTACTAGTGAAATTTGATTGAACCATGTGCCAATTTGCCCTTATCACTATGTGCATGGTTTTGAATTATAGATTGATTATCTTTTTTGGGGAAATCTCCAAGTTGTGCTCAATGTCATTTCAACCAAAGAGCAATCACCATGAGCATATTGGGTAGCTGCATAACTCAATATACAATATTGATCAACTAGCATGCACATGAACAAATTTTCAAGTGTTTTGGCATACATGCACAATAACTTCTAAATATTGTTTAATTGTCTCGCCCACATCAAACTGCATTCATGATTGGCAAGTGTCATAAGTTAGGCTTGAATTTGTCCTTATAAATGATTGAAAACATGAACTTGTGTGTGTTTTGTTAAAATAACTGACTTTTGATGGACTTGTGGAAAATTGTAGGTTGGCAATGTTGTTTAAGTTTTGAAAAGGACGAAATAACATGATTGACTATATAGAAGCCAGTTGGTTAATTTCTTATGTGTTGAACATACACGGTCTAAAGATGGGGGGGTTAAAAGTAAGTTTCAAATGGGTTGATTTTTGTATACAAGATATTCAAGGTCATTTGTTGGTGAGTTTGATGGTGGACTTTCTTGCTATAAAACTCTTTTAAGAACATTAAAAACCTTTGTTAAATGTATTGTGCACCGTTAGAAACATGATGTAGATGTATGGCATAAATGATAGAACCATCAAAATTTGTTTTGGCTAGATTTTGATCTAAACATTTTGATTATAATGATAAAAAACATTGAAACTACAAACTGGACGAACATGTGATAGAACAAACATCGAGATGTCAAAACTTTTATTTTAGTAAATATTTAGGTTACACAAATTTATTTTCAAAATTACAAGATTGTAGGTGATAAAAATGGATATTGTTATTTTCAATTGTCAAATCAACACATTGTTCGATAATTTGTGTTATTCATGGTTTTTTATCAGTTATGTAATCTTTTCTTATAGTCATTTTTACATAGTTGAAAATAATTTGCAAACTTGTGTAGCATTTCCCATGGTAATCAATGTTGAACTGCATTAGAAAGTAATTTGAACATTTCGCAAAAAATTCAGTGAAGATTGAACTTAGCAATTGAGTTATTATTTTCACCCTTGACAAATTCAATTATTGTTATGTTAAATACTAAAGATGCATAAATTTACAAAATCATTTGTAGTCATATATTTAATAAGAATTGATCCATTGTTATTTCAGTTTAATAATTAAATTAACATGTCTAATTTTGCGTTAATCACATTTTTGTGAATTATTTTTCAATTTGTTAAATATGGTATCAAGTTTTTTACAACATAACCTTGCATGCTTGGAAACCTCTAGTTGAATGATTTATTGTAGGTCGTCAGACGAAGTTGATAACTTGAATTGATTACAACTCAAGGCCACATTGCAAACAATCTATCTATCATTAATTAGTAATAGGTCAAGAACTAGTAAGTAGTACCCAATAATTAGCAAGGACTAAGAGTTTTAGATGTATGTCATGAAAAATTAGCAAATATATTATACAATTATTTTCTACATAAATGTTATGTTATCCGGATATTACATTTCTAATTAACCAAAATTGCCAAATATATTTTGTTATTTAAAAAATAACCTTGAATCATGCATTAAATATCCCTATTGTAAATACATGCTATTACATCCATGTCACACATACCAACCTATGTTTATTCCTTTAAGCTTATTCAAGTCAACCTATGTTTGATCTTTACAACATATGGGACCCAATATATCAATGTTGCTCCATGACAATTATACATATACTTTTGTTCATATTGACTAGACCAACTTGCATTCAAATCCAACTATATAATCATATTGTTTATCCAACAATACATCAAACAATCATTGTAGGATCTACATTTACCTTGTTAATAAGGTGGTATAGATTAATTCACATTGTAACATGACAAGGTGAATTCATAGAATTAACGTGAAAAAAATGTATCATTTGTCACACACAAGTGCAAACTCATCAACTAGGATGGTTGTACAACTATCTATAAACATTAGTACAAAAGTGGGGTGTAGTTCACTGGCCTAAATCATTATGGGACCTTAAAAGTGAAATATAATCATTGTATTTTAGTGATTTCACCCTGGTTAAAATTATTTCACTAGAATATCACTATGTAAACATTGTGTTTCATTACTAGTTGACATAATTCACTATTATAATTTAATGTGATAAACAAGTTTATTTTTATGGTGTTGTTGTAAATGCCTTATGTTACTTTATGATATACCCTATATAATTCTATGTTACTTTAGTTATTTAAACTTATACCCTAAGTTATTATAGGTTATTATAAATTATTATACCCTAAATTCATATACGTTGTTATACCTTAATGTATTTAAGGTATATTATTATAGGTATTTTATTCTAAGTTGATATATGTTATTTCAAGTTATATTTTAAGTCATTCAAAATCATTATACTTTATTTTATTAAAATTATTTTATCCTAAATATACAAATTAAAAATAATCTAAAATATAATATAATGACATAAAGTAAAATAACCTATAATATCCAATAATAACCTATAAAAATAATTTATAATAGCTTACAATAAAATAACTACCAATAGCCTAATATAACCTAAAATATCTAACAATAATTTATAATAAATAACCACCAATAGTTGTAATATAATTTAGATTAACCAAAAATAACCACCAATAACTATTAATAATCTCCAATAGAATAGCCATCAATAGTTAGAAATAAGATAACAACCACCAATGGCCTACAATAAAATAATCGACAATAGCCATTAATATAATAACCATTACTAATCACTAATAAAATAGCCATTAATAGTGACTAATACCCACCAATAAAAGAACCAACAATAGGCACCAAACCAATAGCCATAAATAACCTATGGTAATATAACTTAAAATAATTGAATAATGACATAAGGTGAAATAACCTTCAATAACAAAAAATATCGAAAAATAACCTCACATAGCCGGAAATAACCTAAGTTGAAATAGCTTAAAATAGTAAAAAAAAATTATAATAACTACAAATAATTTACAGAGAAATAGACTAAAATAGCAAAAAAAAAAAAAAAAACCCAAAAAAAAATTAAAAAAAAAAAAAAAAATTATAAAAAATAAAAAAAATTTACAGTGAAAAAGTCTAAAAAAGCAAAAAAAAAAAAAAACCCCCCAAAAAAACTTAAAAAAGTAAAAAAAAAACTTGAAATGAAATAACCTAAACAATAAAAAATAACAAAAAATAGTAAAAAATAATTAAAAATAATTAATAATAACCATTTTTTTAATAATAACCATAAATAGTCATAAATAATGTACGGTGAAATAATTTAGAATAATGAAAAGTAGCCTTATAATAGTTGAAAGTGGCCTAACATAGGTAATATTATTATATTAGCAAAATTCTTATCCATTTATTAAACTTTTTTTTTTCAAAAGAATGGTCATTGAAATGTTATTGAATAATGATATTCAAAACAAATTATTCAAATGATTTTACACTTTCAAAAGGAAATAAATGTAATTATGTACATTATTGAAAAAATAAATACAAATTTAATCATTCCATTTGGACAAAATTTCAATAAGATTTGAAT
>Ga0116228_10003711_pt1 | contig 13493 bp, 6 predicted proteins | sample S1TSphfallax_2_FD_89694 | JGI IMG/M metagenome (GOLD analysis project Ga0116228, IMG submission 89694) | Host-associated microbial communities from peat moss isolated from Minnesota, USA - S1T2_Fc - Sphagnum fallax MG | ecosystem: Host-associated > Plants > Peat moss > Unclassified | place: USA... | reverse complement strand
AATTAAAATTTAGCAAAACTTGTGTTAAAAATTGGTTAAACTTCATTCAAACCTTTGTTAAAGATTGGTTAGATTAAAAGTTGGCTTAACCATGGAAAATTAAAATTTGGTTAAACATTGGTGAAATTAAAATTTATTAATATATAATAAATTTATAATGAAATATTTATTACTAATTATTAGCCATTATCAAATAATTAAAAGATATTAATGAATTTATTAATCTTATTAAACTAACTAATTTACTTGTAATTAATAATAGTTATTATCTATTAATTATGATTATAATTAATAATTAGCGTTTTTATTTTATTATGTGTGTAATCTGTTCACCAAATAATTAACCTAACTTAACTACATACATATTTACTACCTACCTATTGATGTACCTATTTAATTAACTACTTGTTAGTCTACTTAGCCCACTTACAATATATTCAAAATGTATATTTAATATGTTATGAATGTAAGATAATTTATATATATATTCAAATATATATTTCAAAACATCATAATATACATCAAAAGTATAGGTACATCATAATGAGGTAACCAAATTACAACTATTTCTGCAACTAATTTGACATAGAGGGTTCTTCTTGAATGAAAAGCTCAAAAAATTAGTCAACATGGAAAGATGAAAATTTTAGTAATCACAAATTAGTGGCATCATAATCACAATAATAGTTATAGATTGAAAAGAATGGTGAGTAGTTGTAAATTTGACAAAACATAATCACAAATGACAATTAATTATATGTAATCATAAATTCAAGATCTCTTTTAATGTTGGCTACACAATGAAAACCAAATATATGAATATAATAATTTTTACTCTTTTTTTCCCCTCACTTTTGGTGACTAAATATTTCCAAAATCATTTATTTGTTTATTTTTCTATTTTGCTTTTTGGAAAAAATTCATTGGTAAAACAAAACAATGTTTGGGCATGAAAATGATTGATGTTGGATCAAACTTTGAGGAGGTCACTCTTTGTATATGTTATGAAACATGTCAAATAAAAGGTTTTTTTTGTATGATATGAAGTAGTAGAATATTAATGAATATTTTGTTAAAATTGGGAATACTTTAAATATATTCTAAGTATATTATCATAATCCCATTCTTGACACCCTATTTACTTAAAAATGAGTTATAAATTTTATTTACAAGTTTCATTAAATTACACCTTAAACTTTTTTGCATGTCATAATTGGAAATAAATTATATATATTTCCCCCAACGTTAAACAAAAACATTTTTGGGTGGTGAAAGTGCCTAGATTTTTTCTATACATGAGTGATATTTTGGAAAGAACTCATGAGGGTGTTCATCCCAAGTAATCATAAATCATGGATTGGGAACCTAAGCAAGACACATGTATATTTTGCAATAAAGTTTTATTATTCATTGAATATGTGACACACACAATTGTTCAAAATGTGGTCAAACTTGTTTATAAGCTAATAAATTGTCCCATTTTTTAGATCACAATAGTAGTTACAAGTATGATAGACCATAGATGTGGCATAATTTACGTATAAAATATGAAGGTCATATTCAAGTATCCTAAATAGAAATAGTTTATATATTTCAAACTTTAGTAAGATGTGTGTGAATGTTTACAATGTAAAATAATGCATACCCCTAATAATGATAAACTAAAAAAAAATTCATTAAAAAAAATGTCATGTTCACCATTTTAAATATATGACATTTTCACATGATACATCAATGGGTTATTATAATACAAAAAATCAAAATTGCTTATATAATAATAGTTTTGTAAGGATTCATTTGACACTTAAATGTAGTTTTTTAAATCCCATTTCATAATGTCATAATTATGTATTTATTTCAATTTTTTTGATTGTATGTCTAGTTTATGATGATTAAATGTTAATATCTTAAATGATTTGTTAATTTTTATTTGAACAGTTGTTGGAAATAATTTAAGTGAATGTAATGTTTTAATATGAAAATATGGGAATACATTTGGGATTTTAAAATTATTTACTTTCAAATTTGGACATCTATGGTTCATAATTAGTTGTAATTTGCAAAGGAAATTCCTAAATACTTTACTAAATTAAAAAATTGGAACATCAATGGGCTTTCATTCCTAAAAATAATGGAAACTCTTTAGGACTTTCATGGATGTGATTGGGAGTTAAGAAAAACACTAAAATGTGGTAATCAAGTCCAAGTATGATTAAAGGAGCCAAAAACTATTTCGGATAGTGGTGAAAACTATGAATATTTTTACATATGTTTTTCTTTTTGACATTTTAAAATTATATTAATTATTCCAAGTTGTGCTAAATGATTAATATGAATGTTGAGGAATTCAAATTCAAATTTTATTAAATTAAATTTTGGGTTTTAGTTTTAGTAAAGGATAGTTGAATTTGAATAGGTGTTGCATCAAATTGTGATTAATTTTACCATGGACTAAGTAAGGATCCACGGTCCTTTTGTAAAATAATCCTGTTGGCTCCTTTTATTGTATTTGCAACTAATCATGGGGACTTTGAGAACCTATAACATGTTTTAAATATGTGATTAAATAAAAAAGTTACAAAAGAGTATGTCAAACATAAAAATAGTTCCATAAATAACATTTAGATATAAATAATAACCAATTTGAATTGTATAATAAAAACATTCTACCATGTGTTATTATATCATGTAAATCTAATTATTTTCATAGCATTTAAATATATTGATATATTTTCACTCATGAGATTTTGATTTCTTACATTGATTAATTGAATGTTCTTCAACAAATTTGACATGTGTAGAAATAATTTATAAATAGCTAATGCTTTGATAGTGTTTGCACACACAAGACCTATTACCTATTTGAAACACATGCATTATCACATAGTTGAATTCATATATATCTTGGTTTTTTTCTTATCAAATAATATGGGCAACTTTAATAAACAATCCATATAAAAGTTGACTATATATTGTTTTGTGACAAATGCAAAAAACTGATAAATAATCAATGAAACAGATCATAATATGGACTAAGTTTTTAAGCTATATTTCATTTAAGTAATCAATGTGAAATGACCAATTCCTTTACATGACCAATATGCAAACATATAAAATGATGATTAAAGATTTTTACATTATTTTTATTGACATGTGCATTCCATCCAATTTTTTTCAAATAACAAACACCACCCCTATCATAATGCTATATTGGAGTAATTGCATACATTACAAATCTTGTCACAAAACTAATTCCCATATTCAAATTATATGAACTTGAACTAAAAGCAATTCTCTATGTATGGTAATCATTGAGGTCATCATAGTTTCTCCATGAACAATCACAAGTTTTTGGGCACTTCTATTTTACTTTGTTTCTTGCACTATTGGACATGAAAGCTTTTGTTTAAACAAAATATCAATGTATTTAATATGATGCAAACATTTGTAATGTGGTTGTGTGTGTAAATGGTGAACATGCAAAACCATAGTTCATCTTACAAAATGGCTTGGACATCTAATCCACAAGGTCTCATACTTAACAAAGCCAATGACCATGATGATACAAGATGGAAGTAACAACCCACCATTTTCATCATATAATAGAGCGGCATAATAATTCCTTTAATAAATTATTTTGTTGAATATTATAAATAGGCCTATCACCCAAAAAAATGGGAGGGATCAATTTCCTCCTTGGTCATCACATCACAAATTTAACATGTGATGAATTAATAATGAAAATCGTGCAAAGTTCATCCATTATAGGTTTGTACATTTTATACATGAATATCATGTGTTGAAAACACATTTGACACATAGATAAATGTGTTGACAGATGAAATGTGAACCTATGTATGAATGAATGTCACATAGATTTTTCATCTTCTAATAAATTTGTGTGTCAAATGTGTTTTTAATGCATAATATTAATGCTTGAAACGTATGAATTATGAATGAATGAATTTTGCACAATTTCCATTATTATGTCATGAAATGTTAAGTTTGTGATACAAGGGTCATGTAAGACTTCAATACCCAAAATTACCATTCATGTCTAAAGGAATACTCCTCCTACGGAATACCTTCTACATTGTTATCGTTAAAGTTGTTGGAAGTATTGTGGGGCATATTGTCTACCTTAAAGACTAGGAAGGATGTCTTATAAGCAACCAACTATTAACAATAAATTACATCATATGTCAATGTAGGGAAGGGGGCAACATCCAAAAGGGTGTTCAACTCCCCCTTGAACTCATTCCAGTTAGCCTCCCTCTTCCCAATCTTTTACCTCCAGCTTGGTTAATGCTTTTAACTTTAGGAAGATATGTCCCTTGAAGAGGGCATTATATTTTACTAATTGTGATTCTGCCATAGCACCTTCATGGCCTAACACTTCCATTTAAACATTTGGTTCTATAGCTCAAACATTACCATCCTTGTAAGCAACTATGTTTTAGCACCTAGGTGGGCTACCTTTTTCAATGATTGATGTAGACCTTGTAACATGACATCCTCATTGTGATCCTACTACGTTATTGTTCTACCTTGTTAATACCCAAAAGTAAAAACCTCATCACTTAACTCACTCAACCTATCAAGGAATGTTTCCTTATTTATCTACATTCTCCATCTTTAATTTTTTTCTAGAAGGTCATTATCTTGTAATTCATCTTGAAGCCCTCCCTAATTTAAATGTCAACTACCTCATGAAGGTTGTTGTTATCAATCTTCAACTCATCCATTCGGGCTTGCAATAACATTACCTCTTGGCGCTTGTGCTCTAGTATTGTGATTACATCACCCTTCTAGTCCAACCAACAAGTAAGTTCTTCATTTTCCCGCCCTTCCTCATTGAGGTGTTTCTCTAGGTCAACTACCCTTTCCAAATGTAGTTAGGCAACTTATTCAACCTATTGCTACCTTCTCCTTATCTAATGTTTCCATATGTTCCACTACCACCTCCAAACCTATTGCCCTTTGTTCTACTATCCTCATTTAGTTTTGAGGTCAAAAATGGTTTTTGTTATTGTCATGGACCTTTTCTTACTATCACTTAGTTTGGAAATGGGCATTAGCCCCCTATTGACAATAAGGGGTTCATCTTCACCTAGTAGTTTAATCATATGGATAGATTATTAGGAAGGGGTAAAGGAATGTTTTCTATACATTCTACCTCCCCTAATCATAATTTTCCCTAAGGTTGTGGACCTTTCATCTACCCTCACCATTTGCTGCCTTTTTGTGGGCCTATAAAGGCTATTTTCTATTGACTAACCGCCCTTTCCCCAAAAGATGGCTTTAACCCACCCCTCGTAAAATGGGTAGGAGGCACAATAGGTTGATGTTTTGAAATTGCCCCTCCATTTGCTCCTTAAATATTGCAGGGAAAGTTGAACCCTCAATTTATTATGATACATCCCCTTCCTTTCCTATCATAACTTGTTGAATGACAACAAGTTCTTATTATTCCATTCTCACCTACTAGGCCACAACAAGTCCCTCCCAAGCTGATTATACCTTGAACTTTACCTCCTAAAAAATCATCCAAATGAATTTCATTGGGGTCAGTTTGGGTAGATTTTACCTTCTATTGTGTTGCGCAAAGGAGTGAAGGTTTCATGTTTCTACTATGGGGGTAGAGGCAAGCTATGGTGGCTCTAAAGTGGCAAGAGTCTTAGTCCCAAGAGTCCATATAAATAAAAACATTAACACTACAATGGAAAAAAATGTTAAAAACCAATGTTGAATGGGCCTTATGTAGTGATTAATCAATTAATAAAGTCCATATGAAAGGCTACCCATCCAGAAAACTCTTTATTATACATCTTAGCGGGAAAAAAATATCAATCCAACAAAAAATGACCAAGATTGGGACTTTTGAAAATAAGGCCCAAATTTAGTAATTAAAAAATCCATAGTTTGTTGGTTAAAGATTCTATTGTATTTTTTTTCAATCCATATTTTTTCCCCATCATGTATCATATATTGAGTCCCTATAACAAATATTGAAATGAAATCATAACAAAAAATGCATCTGAATGTTAATACAAAACCCAGATCATAATCCATATGTCCACTTTAAAAGTCCATTATTATATGATTAATATATGTTTATTGAATTTCACCCTTTAATAATAATTATTATTCAAGTTGGCAATTTTAATCCATAAGTATTTTTGTCAAATTGATGATTTTATAATGCGTTTGTGGCATTTAAATATAATACACTCTATAGAAAATCCATAAGGACGCAAAAAATGAACCACTATACCTTTCATCTACCCATGGGTGAAGGCATGGTAGCCTTGAAGCCCTACCATCCTATCTCAAAACCTCAATGGGGCTCTCATCATTTGAATCACTATCCATGGTGAAGATTTTCATTCTAGGCGGAATTGAACCCGTTACTTGTTATTCAATGAAGTTTACATCTACCTACCCCTTAGCTTGGGGGAATCTGATACCTCTTGCTATTGATTTGAGGGGGGAATGCACCTAATTATCTTGTTGCACCCTCCTACCTACTATTGTTGCCCTGGGAAGAACTGATACTTGAACTACTTGATGGTTGATACACTACTACATAACCATAGTTTGTATGCTACTAACATCATGACTAACGTCAAAAGTAGCAATGTCCAAATTATGATTAAAAATACTAGCATTATAGTCAATTAGACAATATGTTGCACACATGATAAATGTGGGTGCCCATGTTGATTTGTTTATGTTGATTAATACAACTAACACAACTAGAATAAGTCATGAAGTATGACACACATGATTATACTGTTACTTTTTAATGATGTATATAGGACATTTGGAAACCTAGTGCATGTGCGCCTTGTTGTAGATTCATTTGTAATTGACTTCAATTCTTGACTATTTATCCTTACTAAGAAATGTAATTATATGCCTTTGCATGTTATTACTATGATAGCCTACCATTATTGTAAGGTTCTTTACAATTAGAAAGTTGAATTGGGAGTTGGTGGAACATGTTCAAGATCATGTCATGGACTCTAACAAGAAGTGGAGAAGGAATGCATATGTTTGGATCCAAGCTTGCACCTCCCCAATGTTTTTCAAAGCTAGCTACATGTAAACTTTTGTTTTGCAACCACTTAGCAAATATTATATTCGTTGATGCATCAAGATTACTAATTTGCAATGCTTCTAGCCCATGTTTGATTTGGAGTTAACATTATCATTTTCAATCAAACTAGTAACAAGGTTTCCCATTGGCATTTTAGTAATTAGTTCAATATATGTCTTTGTGTCTATAAAAGGACATGATAGAGACTACCCTTTGATTAAAAATCAACTACAAGGAATTTGCATATTAACGACTGGTTTTTTTGACTAATTGTTGACATGTGTCATTACTTAGGCTAGACTTAAAAGTTTATTTTAAGTTATTAGGTAGGCCACTTAGTCTACCTAGTAGGCTATGAAAGCAAAGAATATTCGACCAACTTACCACCATTGACCACAACCCATTTCACTTGTGACAATTGATCCTTGGACCACAAGAATGGAAATTAACTCCTTTACCACCAAACCACCTCACCTTTTGTGACAATATGGCTATGTGCATTCTATTTACCTTATTTGATTCAAAACATTATACAAAACATCATTTTTCATATTTGATATCTTATTGATAATTTGTCCAAATGGCAAGATTTAAAGTGTAATCTTAAATTTTTTTCAATAATGTACACAACTATGTATTTTTTCTTTCAAAAATGTAAACTAAATTGAAAAGAAAAATACTTTAAGTTTTTTATTGAATACCATTTCAATGACCATTCCTTGGAAAATTTTACATATCATAATTTTAATAATATAATTTAATTGATGTGTGATATATAATTTATTCACATATAATATCTATAAATCGATATAAATAATTTTTAATATAAATATAATATAATATCTTATATTAATTATACAAATTCTGATGTAAAAGATTAAATGTTAGATTTTAATTTCTAATTAATGCCATATAATTAATTATTTTATGGAACTATTTTTTTTATACTATATTTATAACATATTAAGATTTAATGTAAAATTATGATTAAAAAAAACGTGTTAAAACATATTATATATATTTCACATTTCAAACCTCTATTTGATTTTTAAAGTTAATTTTTTTTTTCTTGTAATATATTATAATTTTACCCAAAAAATTTAATAGATATATGATATATAACTTAGTCGCATATAAGGTTTATAAACGGATCATAAATCAACCCTACTACCTAGCTTAATATCTAGACTAATTACATAATCTACCTAGTTTAGTAATTAGTTTATTAAAAAACATATCACATATTAATTACCCCTAATATTTATTACTTAACCCATGTACATACTTCCTACAATATATCCTACTTAATTTCTACCTATTATCTAGCTTAATTTATAAATAGACTAATTGCATAGCCTAACATTATTTCATTCAACACAATAAAACACCTACTAATAATTATCTTATTTATATACTAGTATCCAAAACCTACTACCTATTACCTAGCCTACCTAATTAATTAACTAATTAAAAAACACCATGATATATCCACATGATAAAATTTAATGTTAGAAATTCCAAATAATCATCCATATTTACCATTGCGATGGGTCATCTAAAGTTTCACAAAATTCCCAAACCCTATTACACATTTAATGGTTAGTTCATTCAAAAAAGCTAAGGAAAAAAGTTAGACCACGAAATCCAACAACTTTATTGGCCAATTCATTTTTTTTACGTTTAATTTCATGTACATTTGTAATTAGGATTTATAGTCACAATTGAAGTTGAATAAGATGCCACATGGTGTCTAGTGGCCTATGAACCACATTTCAAGTTGCAAAAAAAATCACATTTTCATCTATTTTGTAATGCCATTAAAAATAGATGATATACATCCATTTTTCATCATCACTTTCATCCAAACTAACATTAGTTGCAAGTCATAGTTGCATATGCAACTACAAACCAATTTTTAGTTGTTCTTACGGCTACAAGTCATTTTTACCATGGTGCCACAAAGGATAGTCGCATCAATAATAATAAAAAATGGTTGATTTGGACATAAGTCACAAATGTTTGGGTTAGTATGGACATAGTTCCTTGTAGTGAAATCAAACAAAAATTTCAAAAAGATTCTTTTCAAATTTTTGGGATTATTCTTAAAAATCTACAACACATATATTAATAGTTGCCAATTAATTGCAAAAAAATTCCATTATCATAAAAATCACATGTGTTAATGTTATTTTAAATATGTGATGTGTACATGTAGTATTTGTTAAAGCAATTGAAAGATGTTCCATAATAGGCTTCATATGCTTTCATGTATTGCATTTCCATTCAAAGGACGTGAAAGATTGGTAGATTTGATGTTCTTACTATTTCTCCCCCTTTATTTCTCATTTATTTTAGGGTTTCTATGCTGAATATAATTTCAAAAAGTAACAAAATGAAGATTTAGTATGTTGGACAAAAAGGAACATGAAGAACTTGACAACCCTTGTCATTTGGAAGAAGTTGAAGAAAAGGTTTGGAGGAAGATGGTGCAAAACTTTGGATGTTTTCAGGTATCTAGTTACTAAATGTTTTACATTGTTTCTTCTTACTTGTTATAATGTTAGCATTGGATGGTAACAATAGTTTTGTTTTCCAATTCTATTGTGGGCAAAATACATCAAATTTATTTTTCTTGTCAATGAAGATGAATATTTAAAAATGTGAAAAATGAGGCTATGTGTTGGTTCAAGCAACCATGGACAAAACACATATCGTCTTTGGATATCAACTCATTTTGAATTGAATTACAAACTTATTTTCAGTGTATAAAAAGCCCATCCATCAACAAAGAAGTGTGTGTTGCACATCATTCTTGTTTCATGACCTAAATACTCATCTTAAGAAATTAGATTGTAATCCAATGAAAAAATGTATTGAAATGTTTATAGGGGAAAGCATGGAAAGAACTTAGGAACAAAGCAAGTAAAGAAAAAACAAATCCATTTCAAGGACCAAATGGTGTGGAGCCTTTGGAGATATTTGTACCTATGGAACACCCCCTTGAACCTTTTGATTATGGGCCATCTATTTGGTGCCCTCGACCTGAACAATCTATCATACATGTAAAATTGTTTATTGTCATCTAACTTTATTTGTTTCATATGTTTTGTTCCTTTCAAGCTTGATAGAAGTTGAACTAATCATTATAAAGCTTGGTTCATTATATTGGTTTTTTGGTCTTTAGGATGGGAAAATATGGAAGGAGAGGCTACAAAGTATTCGGCAAAAAGGTGAAAATGATAATGTGAATATTGTGCTTGAACATAACATTCACCATCCCAACAATGTTTTATTTCAAAGAGAACGTGATATATCCATCAAAGACAACTTGTCATCAAAAGAGCTTTCAATTGCACATGCATTGAAGAAAACATCATCCAAGTCATTTGCCTCGTCTTCTCATTTATAGGTCAAACATCTTTACAAGGGACTTCCTAATCTCTAAATGCCATGCATTGTTATTATAATTTTTTGTTTTGTTTGTTTGTTTCAAATGTAGTTCCCAAACTTAGTTTAATATCAATTCCATTCTTATTTAATTTCACAACTAACATGTATCATGTGTAAGGTACATTTGCCTTTGAAATGCTTCAAAAAGGTAAAAAGATGCTTAAAACATTCACATGAAAGTACCAAGACCAACAATCATACCATCCACCCTTTAAGTGCTTTGAAATTATCAAATGCACTAGAAAATCCAATGAAAGTATTATTGAAAGGAATGATACCTTCGAGTATTGAATTTCAAATGCACAAAAACTCATAGAAAAATTCAAAATGTACCAAAAACATGAGTGCCTTAAATCATGTTGTACCAATCAATTTGTCCAAAAAAATTCATTTTCATTTTATGTAATTGACGTTGGTGAACTACCAAATTTTTATAGAAACATTAAAGCATATAATCTTTACTAATAATCCAAATAACTTCCCATTATAATAAAATAAAATAAAAAAATTAGTCAAATCAAAGCTCAAAGAGAAAAATGAAGTCCATCATGGAAATGGAACTTGAATTTGTAGCAATGTTTTTGAAAAACTCACCATTAGGCATCATGTAAGAGATGCAAAAATAGAATATGAATCTTAATTTTACATTAGAAAAGATTGTATAAATAATGAACATCTACATTGGTTTCATTGTCAAAGTTCCATGGAGTGCAATTGACAAAGAACCAAGATTAAGGTTGGCTAAAAGCAAACATAACATAAAATAAATAGGAAGGAGTTTTCCAACAAATTGAAATGACTAGGCAACCAATTTTAATGGAACTTTTGATTACACCAATGTCATAATGATGTACCAAATAGTCCTCCAAATAAAGCTTGATGATAGTCACATATTACTTTTTTGTTGTCTTTTTTTTATTTTTATAATCATGTTTAATGTAGTTTTTTCGGTTGTATTTTGCATTGCACATGTACTACATTTTTGGTTATAGTTGCATTATTTATATTTACAATCTACTCCAACACCTACAAGTATGCAATAAAAAATATAACAAGTAAAGAAGAAAATATGTCCTCACCATGAATTTACTCTACATGTTTTTGGTCACATGCATCAAATTTTCTATTGAATGCACTTTATGTTTGGTCTCATGTCTTATATTTTAGGTTTCATGCTAAAAAAATCACTATTTTATTTTTAAAATTTAGTTGCATGGAATAAATTTTTAATATGTATTAATTCTCAAAACTTTTTTTGGGTGCACATTAAAATATATTTTTATTCATCTATTTATATTTCAAATTTCTGATTTTTTAATTGCATGTTAAAACTTATTTTTTATTTATTCTAATCCTATTTCATTGTATGCATTTTTAATTTTACTCATTTACACAATAGTTTGGTCACATCCTATAACTAGTTTTTTACTTCTTATGTTGTCAAATCAATGGGAAGAGATGAGTTAATGATGTTTAAATTGTGAAATCCAATAGCAATGCATTGTCGTTATAAATTCACCCTTGAATCATGGCACTTTAAGTGGACATATTGTGATTTGAAAGACCAAAGAATGTTTACAACTCATTTGGGTGATAAGCTTGGAACACATTAGTAACAATCTCATATCAATACCAAACCAACAAGATGAATTTTGCAATATTGTTTTTAAACCATTTGTATAAGTAGTGGGATTGTAGGTCAAAGAAGCTAAATCAAGATTTAGAGGGATGATAGATCCTTCTCACCACAAGTCCAAGATTAATAGTTCCTTTCACATAGTTGCACATTTCACCATAATGTGGAGATTGGAATTCATTAAAATTTAAATGTTAAATGAGGCAATGATGGTGAAGGTTTCCCCATCATGGTCAAGATGGAGATCAAAGCAATGGTGCAATTTCAAATTTGAAGACTTGTTCATAATCACATTAATAATAATTACATGAATGTAGACAATATGTTGCTCCAATGCCTCATTCAAATTCAATATTCTTGGTATTTTCTATGTGTTAAAAACAAGTGTTGGATTGTTGTATTTATGGGATGTCAATCTATTGATTCCTCTCAATGATAATAATCATTTGCACTTCTTTGGCCTTGGTAAGTTTGGACCATTGATATCTCACCACTTTATTGGTAATTGATTTTAAATTTAAAGTAGTGGTGATATTGCAAGTCAAAGAAGGTGAATTTGACTCAAATGTTTGGATTTCAAACATAAGGAGATGGAGGACACACTTTAGCTTTAGGACCAACAAAACCCCCAATATGGGATGGCCACAATTGCATTAAAGGATTATATAAGTGGATTTTTTTTCCATGGAATAGAAAACTTGCGAGATATGGTAAGATTGGGTAAACATGAGAAAGTGATTGAACTTTTATAATAAAATAAGTGAAGCATGGCTCATAATAATTACATGTTTGTTTTGGTGTTCAATGCATGAAAATCACAACCCAATTTAATTTTTTAATAGGTTTGTTGCAATTAACAAAACATGTAAATCATAGGAAAGTAGGTACAAGTTGTAGGTTATCTAATAGGTAGTTGTAAATATGTAATATCACAAGCAAGTGAAAATCAAACATGCTAATTTTGCTTGTGGATGGTTACCAATGTGGCAAAATAACAAAATTGAAAAAAATAAAAATCATTGTGAAGTTTTTGAAAATAATCAATTATGGGGGGAAACATGATCAAGTAGACATTGGTTGATCCTTGCACATTCTAAAAAAGAAATAATTGAAAGCAATTTCAACATTTGAATTTTTTCCCACCAACAGTTCACACCCTAGGGTTTGAAAATCTCCTAGGCATAGGGGGGGGGGAGCATAAGCCCATCTTCTAGGGTCAAAAACAAGCACTTTGATAAAGGGGGGTGGGGGGGGGGGGGGGGCGAACATAAAAAAAAGGGGGGTGCACCCCACCACATTGGGGGGGTT
>Ga0116228_10003707_pt1 | contig 13499 bp, 15 predicted proteins | sample S1TSphfallax_2_FD_89694 | JGI IMG/M metagenome (GOLD analysis project Ga0116228, IMG submission 89694) | Host-associated microbial communities from peat moss isolated from Minnesota, USA - S1T2_Fc - Sphagnum fallax MG | ecosystem: Host-associated > Plants > Peat moss > Unclassified | place... | reverse complement strand
TCACTTTTTTCATGTTTATGGATGGGGATTGGTATGATGAATGTGGTCAACAGGTAGGGTATGAAGGTCCAAATAGGGGATGTGGTGGAGATGCTCTAAAATTTTAGCTTGTGCATCACAACTTACAAGAGTAGCTCACCAAATTAATGGATGAAAACAACAAGACTCAACTTATAACCACCAGAAAGACCCTTCTCCTGCAACAACAAGAGAGAAGAAGTATTGGCAGAACTTTTTCAATGTATTGCAAGGCCATGTCATGAAGTGGAATCTGTCCTTTATGAAATAGTGGTAAGTGGTCAGGAACCAGTCTCCTGTTGGGTTCCAGTTCCATAACTAACCATGGTGGTTAGCTCAGATGGTAGGTTGTTAGTAGGTAGGTAGTAAAAACATAGCCCTTATCTATGTATAAACCATTGACTTACTGAGTAGTTACCTATTTTGCTACCTACCTACCTATATGTGAGACCTATTTCTTACAGAATTGGTTACCAAGGTTAAACCAAATGTTAACTCAGTTGAGGTTCATCCATAACTGAGTAATAATGGGCATCCAGTGGATGGTGGACTGCTGGGTGTCGGTTCACTGTGGCCAGAAGAAGGAAAGATTTTTCTGACCAAGTTTGAGTGAGCATTTTAGGTCCCTTTTTTTTTAATCACTCAATGTCACAATTTGAGAGTCAGAAGAGTCTTGTAAAGTAGAGAGAGAAGGATTTGAGCACCCAACTCCTAATAAGTAACTTTACCAAGGTTGTGTCATGAGAGCCATTCTGCCTATTTGGCTGTAGGCTGTTGTCCTATACCTATAGCCTTGATGCCTGATGCTGAAGTAAGTAAATCCAGGGACAGAATGCATCAGACCCACCAACGCCACTTCCCAATGGATGATGCTGTTGTGACTCAGTTTGGATGAACTTTAATTGAGTTCATCTCTGGTTTGACCTTGGTCACCCATTCCCTAAAATATAGGCCCTATATGTAAGGTAAATATGTAGGAAAATAGGTGGTTACTAGGTAAGTAGATGATTTACACATAGATATGAGGTCTGGTTTTACTAGTTACCTTACTAACAACTGGCTTGTGTTATAAGGTAGCCTAGTAGGTAATTAGTAAAATCATCTATTGAGCTAACCATGTGTCTAATTGGATGAACCAGCACACTTGTTGGTACCATGGTAAAAATCCCAAATTTCATTTAAATTAATTCTAAAATATTACAAATACCCCAACAGAAAAACCCCAGAGGTGTCTCCTATCCACCTATCATCCATCCTTCTTCGTGTGTTTTGCTGGTGGGTGCTTGTTCACTGTGGCTGTAAAATGCTGCATTGTAAACTCTGTGACTGCATGCATAATAGTGCTGGTGGCTCCATAATATTCTGGCAAGGAAGTGAGATCTGCATTAAGCATGAAGTGTTTATGCCACTGAAGATCCCCTTGGCAGGTAAAGTTCTACATTATTGGCTTAATCTGCCAGTCCCCCTCCCCCCTCCCCTATTACAAGTTATAACCCTCTGCTAGCTCCATGCAGCTCCTTTTTCTTTTGATTTGGGGCCTAGTGCCAACATGGCTACAGTAAGAGGCCTGCTTTAGCAAAGGTGGCCATAGACATTGTTTTTTCTGGATTTGGTTTGTTGACAAACATTTTAAAGGTGCATTCACACTTGGTGTTAGGAACTCTAGTTTTTAGTCCCCCAACACCATGCTAGTCATTTACGAAGAAAAAAAACATGGGTGTGTTTTACGGAAAAATTTCGGGAATTACCACAGATTTTTCAAGTGTTAATCATAGAAAAATTACATGGGAATACAAAAACATGGTGCATTCAACATAAATTGTTAATTATAGACACATATGAATGAATTAACAAAGTATAGCCACTGGCTTCCCATCCTAGTCTGTTTATTTATATTATTATGAATTGAAAATGTTTATATAACACATCATGTTATTAAACTACTAGATCATAGAGAATTTAACAAAGTAAATATCAATGCTTTAAATGAAAAATGGATGCCTTGTGATACATTATGGATACCTAGAAGAAAGAGAGGGGAATTTTGTTTAAGAACAAGAGGAAATGAAAAATATTCTTCAAAAGAATACAGACAAATTATGTTCATACCTACTTTATTGATTCCACCTAAACCCCAAACCCATAAACCATCAAAATATGAGGAAATAAAAAGAAGAAAGTGTATACGTTCATGGGAACCCATGACGAACAAGAAGAAAAGTCGATAACAAGTTAATATAGAGTAGAATCTAAAAAGAGAAGTGAAGGAAAATCTTAGGAATGTTGAATTCTAGGTTAAACATTCTAATATTTATAGTCAACGGAGATAGTTAAACATTTTGAGTAGCAAGACAAAAGATTAACTCCGAGAATCGTTGCTTCAAAAAACATTTGTACTAACTACACAAACAACAGTTGAAGGAGTGCAGTCTATTACCAGTGATGTTGGTGCGCAATCCACAACATCAACCACACTTGAAGAAAACGATGAAGCAAAAAATCAAAATGGTAGGAATGAGAAGTTCAATCTTGGCCATAAACTCTCATACTTAAGTAGAAGTTTATTGAAATAAGAAAATAATCTTTGTAATCGACATAAGGATTCTTCACTCTAGCTAAATATCTACGAACAAACTTATTCGATATTCAAGTCGAAGAAAAATCAATTTCACAATAACATAATAATATAACATTAAAAAAATCAATTTAATAAGAAATCCATTGTTTGAAGTAGTTGAACAACAACCATTATAGTATGATTGATTGACATTTGTTTCACAACAAACTAATTTATTTTCTCAATTCACAACAATTATTATTCATGTGCTTCCAACAATAGTGATAATGGCGACAAATGTATTACAAATTTCATTACCCAAGTTTCATGATGGTGAGGATACTGATGCACATAAATTACAATTTTTTCCTACAACTTACGAAGAAAAAGTGTGAGTTGGTTTACTCGTTTTGAAACAACAAATCTTGTTGCAACATGGGGAGAGGTTTGGTGTGCATTTATTTCAAGATTTAGTGATGTGCACAACAAAAGACAAGCCACAATAGCTTTGAGAGAAGTGAAGTAATGGAAACATGAAACAATCGAAGATTATTATGACAATTTTTTACAATTGTGTGTTGTTATACCACAATAACTAGATGATGTATATGTGAAAAAGACTTTCAAGGAAAGACAAAAAAGAAATTAAAATTAGCCATTATTGGAATGCCCAAAGCAACATTTGTCGAAGTAGCTAATTCGACAAGAGAATTGAAGAAAAGATGCCTACACCACGTAGGAGTAGATGACCTCAACCATTGTCGGCCAGTGAAAATTTAGATGAGGAATCAACTAATGAATAGAAGAAAGAAAAAAGGAAAATTTGCAAGGAGCGAGATGTCGAATATCAACAATACATATTCTTTCAAAAATGTCATAATGAAAGTCATTTCACAAAGGAATGTAAATTTTTGTAGACAATTTGCAACATCTGTCGTAGACAAGGTCATGAAACCAATGATTATCCATTGAACGAATTAGGAAAACAATATGTCAGAAAGGACATTTCATTCAATGTAGTTCAACTTGAAGCATCAGTTGAATATGTTAAGCAAGACCACAATTTTTGGCAGTCGGATAATAATAATCATAGCAATGATAACCAAAGACGAAAGAACCAAGGATGGCAAGACAATTAACAGGGACGGAATCAAAGATGGAAAAATAATCAAGGTTATTGACAAGATCAAGATGGCTAGTATAGTTGAAAAGGGTATACCAAAATGGCTATAATAGGAATAATTACAACCAAAATAATGGAAATTGGCAAAGAGGGGATATGAAGAGTTTCTATTGTCGAAAAGAAATACATCAAAGGAATGATTATCAACTATGGAAGCAACATTTAGAACATGAGAATAAGAATTCTCAACCCAAGGTTGGGGTCAATGTTGTTATTGTGGGGCAATGCATACTCATTATATTTGCATTTGTAGCCACTCAAAATCAATGATTGAAAGAACCTTAGGAAAAAAATATCATGAGCAACAATAGTCCCATAAAAAGGAGAAGGATGAAGTGGGATTGGGAGTAGGCAATACATGAAGAACTTGTGGGTGAAATAAAACAAATATAAGTTGAGATGGATGTTCCAACACGACTATATTTAGATACTTTAAAGGATATCCAAAAATTAGCAATCGAAACCAAAGAAGGACCACAACAAGGTTGGGAAGCTTTATCCTACCATGAGGAGAGTAAAGAGAAAAAATCTTGTAACGATATAGGAATAAAATCAACCAAGGCTATCAAACAACGATTTGGTATTAAGGAAAATTTAATTATTCGTAAAGGGAAGTTGGAGGGGATGTTTGATGATCAAAATTTAAATATATGAAGATTGAGGTTAAATTGGGGCAACTGATCAAGATTTTCCCCCAATTAATAAAATATTACCAAAAAAATTCTTAAGGATGCAAAAGGAACATGTACCAGATGTGTGCAAAGTTGGTACACACCACAAAAATGACTTTGATGAAGTTATGCATGTTGTACAAGTATGCATTGGAAACTGTGAAATTGTGGATGTTCTACTAGACTGTGGATTTAAAAATAAATATTATTTATGAACATATGCGGAGGAAGTTAGATTTGAAGAAACCTCAATCAACGCCATTCATGGTAAGAATGGCATATCAAAAGAAAGTATAACTAATAGGGTTGATATGAAACCTCAAAATCAACTTAATAGGATGTACATTCAAAATCTCAATGACATCGTTGCAAATGGAAGATATTCCAAAGGTTTATTTGCTGCTTTTAGGAAGATCATGGCTAAAGCAAGCTAAAGCTCATCATGATTGCAGTAATAACATTTTAATAGTCATTACTGATACCAACACAATGACATTGAGTATGGAGAAGCGAATAATGGTACATCCTTCCAAACACCTCGCAATCTTGATGATACTTATGACTAGGAGGGAGGATTGACGGATGGAAACGAAGAACGTTTATACCATGTCGTGCCAAAGTTATGGCATGTTGGAGAAGTAAGCCCAAAAAAATTAAAATTCCTACCCGAAGTATATGTAGGAATGGTGTAACCTGAAGATGATATTAATTGTCATTTCTAGTATTATCAACATGAACCTTGAGAAACATTGATCCTTGATGAATTTGCTGATATTATGAATTAAAAAAACAAATTACATGATGGACATTTACTACTGATGAACAATTAAACAAATTAAATTTGGGCATTAATGAAAAGCTTCGCATATTTGTAAATGATGCCTTATCCGAACAATTCCAAATGAAAGTTAACAATTGTCAATAGAATTTAAGGATGCATTTTCTTGGAGTTATAAATAACTAAAGGGAGTTCCCATATCAATTTACAAACACAAAATTGAATTGATTATCAACGCACACCCAACCAAGCAATGACCCTACCGAATGAATTTTAATTATGCTCAAAGAGTAAAAGAAGACCTCAATAAAGTATTATATGCACAATTTATCTTCCCTATTGAAACTATCCAATGGTTATCTCCATTGGTAATTGTATCAAAGAAAAATGGTAAATTACGCATTTGTGTGGACTATCAAAAATTGAATTCACAAACCAAGAAGGATCCATTTCCATTACCCTTTTTGGATTTAGTACTAGATATAGTGGCTATACATGAAATGTATTCCTTTATGGATGGGTATAATGCTTATAATCAAGTAAAAGTGGTGGAATAAGACAAGGAGAAGACATCATTTATCTTTGAATGGGGAGCATATGTTTATAATGTTATGCCATTTGGATTATGTAACATTCCAGCTACTTTTCAAAAAGTGGTTACCTAGACTTTCCAAAAATATTTGAATGATTTTATACAAGTATTTGTAAATGATTTCAATTTCTATGGATAGAAAGTAGAAAATTTGAATCATTTGAAGAAATGTATGACTCAATGTAAAAATAATGGCATAAATTTCAATCCAGAGAAATGTGCATTTTGTGTGAATTCGGGAATATTATTTAGACACATTATCTATGAAGATGGACTGCTAGTAGACCGTAGGAAAATAAATATCATCACAAAAATGCCCACCCTAACAAATGTGATAGAATTGAAAAGATTTCTAAGGGCACCAAGTTTTTATCAACATTATTTCAAAAAAATTGCTACTAAGGGTGCCCCAATGTATAAACTTTTGAAAAAGGATACACATTATTAGTCGGATAATGTCTGCAAAGAATCCTTCCAATGGATGAAAACATCCTTGACTACATTACTAGTACTCATCGTCCTTGATTGGACACGAGAATTTCATGTTCACATAGATGCATTGAATTATTCTATTGGAGCAATGTTGGTTCAAAACCATGACAATACCATTGATAGACTAGTTTATTATGCTAGCCAATTGATGATTCAAACTGAGAATAATTATTTAACCACAGAGAAGGAAACTTTTGCAATGATTTATGCTCTTAAGAAATCCCATCACTATCTATTGGGAAATAAATTTACCTTAATTGAAAACCATCAAGCTTTGATTTACTTGGTCAATAAACCAACTATAATTGGACAAATAACACGATGGCTATTATTATTGTAGGAATTTCATTTCAAAATAATTTATAAACCAAAAAAAATGCATTTTGTACCAAACTAGTTATCACATGCTATAAATGGTGAACTTGCCATTGGTGTGGAGGATCAATTACTATATGTTATTCTTTTTTTTATTGATTGTTGATTGGTATACACCAATTAAAGAGTATTTTCATAAGGATTATTTTGAAGTTGATGTTGCTTAGGAGGAGTAGAAATGTCTCACCATAAAGTTAAGACCATATACATTTTATGGAGAAAATTTATACAAATTAGGACCAAATGGCATCCTTCAACAATGTCTTTCACCTGCCAAAGCACATGCTATCCTTGCCAAGCTTCATGAAGGGTCAACAAGAGGACATTATGGTATAAGTATAATTATTAAAAAAATATTAATAGCAAGTTATTGGTGGCCAACAATTCAACACGATGTGGTAGAACTATGCCAATCCTACGCAATTATTTATCAATGGCTAACACCTATGTATAAAAGTGGTAAGGGTCCACTCCAACTAGTCCTTGTTTTTGAACCATTTATGAAATGGGGGTTGGATTACATGGGACCAATCAAAACTTCATCATGTTATACTAGAAATTAATATATGATAGTTGCTACAAATTATAGAACAAAGTGGGTGAAAATGAAAGTGTTACAAGATAATTTAGCCAAGAGCATCGCGAAGTTCCTTTATGAAAACATTATTACACAATTTAATTGTCCTACCCACTTGGTTAGTGATCAAGGAAACCTTTTTATGAATTGTTCAATTAAATTAGTGCAATAATTTATGATTACATATCATAAATCCACCACTTATTACCCTCGTGGAAATGGTCAAGCAAATTCCACTAATAAAATGTTAAAGCAAGTATTAATTAAGTTGATGAATGTTAATTGAAATGATTGGGATGTAATGTTGCCTATTGCATTATGGGCCTACCGAACTGCATATAAAGTCTCCACACAACATACACCATATGAACTCGTATATGGGTTGATGCCATTATTACCTATTGAATTCATAGTCCCAATCAACCAAAAACTTGTTGAAAAAGATGGAAGTTGGATGAATGCATTGTAGTAAGAATGGAAGATTTAGTTATATTTGATGAAAAAATAATAATAATAGGAGAAAACATTGATTTCATCCAACTAATAAAAAAACATAAGAAGGATGATGAAAAACATTTTAAGAGATTCGAAGATGGAGATTTGGTGATGTGGCTTCTAAAGGATCCCAAAATTAAGAAGGAAAATTCCTTTTTTTTTGGACTAGCTTGATTTGTGTAAAAAAGGCATTAAATAATAACATTGTGCAACTAAGCACATTAAATAATGAGGATATAACACTAGTCAATGTCAATAAATTCAAAGTTGATTAAAATCCAATCATTATTGTCATCGTAATCACAATAATAACTCAAAACAAAAATAAAATCTTGCCAAATACAATGCAAATTTTTTTTTGGTGAAAGGACACAATTTCATCAATGGTTCAAATTCAATGAGTGGAAAGCTTAGTTGCATCACAATAAAAATTACGGCTAAAAAAATATTACACCATTACCTAAAAAGTGGATTAATGATCATAAACACCAAACATGTGACATGACCATTCATTATGACACGATAGACAATGCAATTTGTAGGACATGAGTAATTCCACCTCATAAACCTTTATGATTGTTGGTTTCAAACCTAACTCATCAAGAAAAGAACTTCTTATGGGATATGCTGCAACGGTTCCAACATCATGGGAAGTTATCATTTAAAGAAAAAATATATTTGCATGATTAAAACAAATGTGTTGTAGAAGGCAAATTGGATGATCTTCAGGTCAATTATTTTGCAAAGCAAAAGAAAGATTGAGCGGAAGAGCAAGGAATTTTTATAATAATGAGAATGAGAGAAGGAAGGGAAAGTGGTGCAAGGAATGGAAAAGAGCAACTAATGTACACCCCATCTTTAGAAAAAAACTATGGTTGTTTTTTGATATAGAGCTAGAGTGGGAAACAAAGCAATAAACTCCTAGCAATTCAGACCTTGAGCATAATAATTCTTTCTGCCACCCTCATTTCACTCTTATAGATCATTGGGAGAAGCTAAAATGTATAGAAAAGACCTTGCAACCTACATACTTTCAATTGTTTAATACCATAGAGAGAGTATATCAACAAAAAATTAAAACATAATTTTTTGAAAGTGTGGAAATATTTGCACATGAAGAGAAGTGAAAGGCTTATAGGAAGAACAATAGAAGAAGAAGAGATTGAAATGTTAATTTTTCATTTAGGATTGGATTATTTCTTTATAGGAGTAATCGAGCAACCAATATGCCCACCAACAATGATGACAATTCTTGTGTTGTGGAACAAAGAATTTCATTATTACAAGGAGCAGTGCTTAGAATTAGCAATGGGAAAGCACAAACTTGAAGTTGCGTTGTCTTCTAGAACAAAAAAGATGAAGTCCAAAACAAAGGATAGATGTGGAGATCTAGCTTGGGATGTTAGATCATATTCATTTTCGGCGTGTATGTACATCATAATGTGGCCAGCCAAGAAAGAGGAACATGCCTAGATGATTAAGGCAAGACTTGACAACTTCCCGTAGCTCGATTGGAACACAATCAACCTCCCTACTGTCAAATAGATAATTTGCAGCTTTTGGGTTCAAAGTGCGATAAACATCTTACAAAGCAAAGCAAATTTCTTTAGACTCTCTTGACATAAGTCAAAATTTCAAGTTACTAGCACAAGGAATTGTAGTACCCATGCAGGAAGCGTATAATGAAAAATAGTGGAAGTACTTTGAAGGAGGAAAAGAAGAACACTACAAGCATGATTCAAGGTACATTCTTGGGAAGGTATGCATTTTTGGGATGCAAATGCAACTAACAACATTAACAGAAGTTGCAACATTTCGGCAAGGTAATTGTTATGTTTCAAGAACCTAATTATTTATAATTAGTGCAATTGAGAGAAGGACAATTAACTGGGTTGAATGGTTCAAGGTACAATTGCATAAAAAGATGATCGCAGTTTAGAGGAAGGTAAGGAAGGTAGTGAATAACTTAATTGGACCTGCCTTGACTTTTGTGGCAAAACATTATGTTGCATCAAAATACACAAAGGAGGATGAACAAAAACTAATTGTCTTTCTTCAACACCCAAAGAAAACAAGGAAGCAAATGCTTTGAGTTCCTTCAATTCCATCCATAGGCATTAATTTGGTTATAGCATCTTCACAAGAGGGAATTCTAGTTGTGGAAGGGGAGCAAACATATGAGTAAGCTTATCTGTTGACAAAAACAATGTAGGAAGGATGTCCTTTTCACAATGAGATACATAGAGATGAAGAGGTGCAAGAGATGAATACGTTTCCACCAAATTCCCAAGATCAACAATCCACTAACATATTAGTAGATATTGGTAGATGCATCTCATGAGGAGATTGCCCCAAAGGAACATAATTTTAGAACCACGAACACTCAACTAGATTTGGTAGGAGACAAAAATGAAACATAATTGAATTCAAGAATAGTCCCTGTGACACAACTAATGTCAGTAGGTACAACCATTGGTAGACATGCAAATGAAGTAGTCTAAATCAATTTGGCAAGAGTGCTTGTCGAATATGGAGGGTTAGGGTTTACTCATGAAGGTGGAATAAACATTACCCAAATAGGTGATGTTGGAGATGACTTAATCTTTGCACTTGATTATTACAAGGAAGGAATGGGAGTTGAGTGTTCATCAGAACATGAGGATTCCATGGGAGTGTAGATAGTAGAGCTAATGCATGCATGGTTAAGAAGGCAAGAGACGTGAAGCAGTCTTATAGGAAAAAAAATTGGCAACTTTCATTGGAGTTGGAACATTTATAGGGCATAATACTGTATGAACAAGAACATGTTGAACATTGCATTGATCCCTTTGAATTTGAAGCCCATAAGCATGAGTGGGAAAAGAATAATGTAGGGCTCATGTTTGCTCAAAGACAATTGGATCAAGAATTCCATGAGATTCAACAAAAATTGGAAAAAAGTCAAAAGGAGGAGAAGGAAGCAAGGGAGATTCTAAAGGCTCTGTAGCAGAATTTCGCGATTGTGGATGGCACACTCATTCGAGTGGTGGAGGAAATGAAGAATGCAACATTTTATCATGAAGAGGTGTTGACCACAACATTGGTTAGGCATAAAGAAGAGATGGAATTGGTCATGAAGTGTTTGAAGAAGGTCAAGCATAAATTCCTTGATGAACAAATAGAGAAAGAGATTTGGCATGCTAAGTGCCTAGGCTTCGAGTCAGAGGTACAACTGTCGAGGGAACAAAAATAAAGTGCCAAATAGGCTAGTGAAACATGTGAAAAGGCTATGTTGGAGAAGATCTAGGGTTTGGAGGAGCAAGTTCAACTTGTCAGTGCCAAAGAGAAGGAAGTAGCCGCACAAAGGGAAATAAAGAATAAATAATACGTTGAGTCAACAAAATGGAAGGCATTGGTGTTGGAGGAGTCAGCTAAGGCAATGTTTTTTCATCAACTACTAGAAAACCAAGGTGAGGAGCTCTTTGTAGTCCTTATCAAAGTTCAATTATTAATGGTACATTTGTATTACTAGAAAGAGTAAGATATGGTGATGCAACTTGATGTAATGCACAAGAGTCTGAGGGAGCGAAAAGAGTTCGAAGACACATAAGTAGAGGAAAAGGAGGAAGATCAAGATATTATGCAAAAAATCATGGTCACTGAGTTTGTCGAATATATTAGAAGAAAGGAGATGCTGGAAAGTGGTAAGAATAGGAAGAAAAATCATAATGAAGGCAAAAGTGTGGGAAGGGATAGGATCTCAGAGCAACCACTTGAAGATTCCTCACCATGGCAACATTCACCATTGACAAATTACTACCGAACTCACATACGTCATCCCATTTATAATAAACAAGTAAAGACTATTTCTCCAACATCTAATGCAAAACTTTTGGAAATGAAATCGTGTAACCTAAATGACACTTTACACATTTTGAAAGAGCTAGAGTGTACTTTACCAATCATTTCCCATCCGGAGGAGTATTATTTCATCTATTACTTGTAGACTTGTTTTTCGATAGGATTTGTTCCACCAATGCTAAATGCTAGAATCCTCATTGAAGATTTTGAACGCATGTGTAAGGTCTAGGCTAAGGAGTTTCAAGAGTATTTAATGTACAACATTTTCTACGGTTACATTATTTTTAATGATGGACATGGGTATGGCATGCTGGAACATCTAACTGGTTGTTTGGGTGCATATGCGTTATGATACTACTACAAGTTGGAGGTGGTGTACGATAAGTATGACTTGAAGCGCACCGTGACAATTAATCAAGCCAACCTTTGTCATGGCTAGAAAAGACCCTATATTGGATACCATTGAAAAGAGGGTGAAGGAGGACTCCATGGAGGCACGGCTGTGGGCACAGAAGTTGGAGGATCTATTAGAGAGTTGTGCAATCAAGGATATAGTATAGGAAGCAATGACATCAATAAACTAGCATTGCACAAAAAAATGACCAAATTTGCATGTGGCCGAAGCGCATCTTGGAAGGATTTTGATGACATTACGAGCTATTATTTTTAAAGCATATCATCTAGTTATACAATTTTGTAGAAATCCAAGGAATCTAACGCCATGCGAATTCTAATAATGCTTGCCACATCCATTGGTTCTGGGAAAGGATAAGGCATATCAAAAGTTTTTGCCAATGATGGCGCACAAAGAAAGTTATGCATCAAAGGTCAACTTGGATGATGATTTTGATGACTTTTTAACCCCAACTGACATCCTTCAATCTCGGGCAATAGTTCCACACAATGAATAGATATATTCAGCAATTTGATGACCTTGTGTGGACATTAAGGTTATAAGGGAGGGATAATGTTAGGACTATGATGTTTAACAAATAGCGAATAATGTGTATTTGTAGAAGTTTTGGTAAATACCTTGTCGAAACTAGGTAATTTGTTTGTTAAACTAAGTTATAGATGAACTATGGAAAACATGAATTGACTATGCATTGTTGTTGGGTTATGTTGTTGTATAATGCATAGGACATACATTATTTACGTATTGTACATTTAAAAAAATAAAATCACACCTTCATGCATACCATATTACATTCATAAAAAATAAAAAATCCACATTGATGTAAGCTGTTACATTACAATTATAAAAGAACAAAATGGGCTTTGTACATTAAAATAACAAAATCATTTTTTATTGAATTTACAAATCCCCAAACATTGATGTTAGAATATGACCTTGAGGTATGAGCACATATGTGTACCATGTGCTCTAAACCCATTCCTATTACCCCCTTTTGCTTCACTTACTTTTTTGCATGCATACATGTAACCACTTGTATGTTGGATGCAATTTTAAACCCACATGTAAATGTAGGTCATGGCACCATACTTATGCCTATAAAGATTAAGTAAAAAGTTCAAATTGGCTTGCAATAACCAATAATATCATAGCAATATCCACAAAAAATGAGAAAATTATATATTTTTAATAAAACAATTATGCAATGTACAAGTTTGGAAACTTACATTAACAAGTTGAATCTTATTTTAATCAACAAAAATCTTGACCGAGAATGCCCTATAGTTTGATTACACCTTCCTTTGAAACTTTAACAAATATATTCACCTTGTTTTACAAATTTTGTACATCTTCAGCCCTTTTATCTTCATCATATTAACAAGCTTCATAAATTCAATAAGACATTTTGGATTATGTAGAAAATACACATGATGTAAACCAAGACATCCTCTATACAAGCTCAACAATGCCTTGAAACCCAAACTACAATTTTATGCCATGCAATGT
>Ga0116228_10003705_pt1 | contig 13500 bp, 8 predicted proteins | sample S1TSphfallax_2_FD_89694 | JGI IMG/M metagenome (GOLD analysis project Ga0116228, IMG submission 89694) | Host-associated microbial communities from peat moss isolated from Minnesota, USA - S1T2_Fc - Sphagnum fallax MG | ecosystem: Host-associated > Plants > Peat moss > Unclassified | place: USA... | reverse complement strand
ACTTGGTCATGTACTCATGGAATGAAATAAAATTATTTCAATAAAGACAAATTTTTAGATGGTTGCTAATTTATTTTGTTGATGAAAACCTCTTTTGGTTGGAAAAATGCACTTTTGATGAAAGGATGCACTTTTCCTAGTAACTTTAGTAACTTAAGTATTTATGTAAAAAAAAAGATATTGTTTGACAAAAAAGCTTAATCTTGAACCTTCACATCATTAAAGTAAAAATATTTTTAATGTTTTTTTTCATTAACTAAAATTTTCCATGCTTAATATATGATTGTTGTGTGCATTACAAAAAGTCATCCAATTCAAATTCATGTATTGGAAAATAAATTTGTATGGCTTGTTTCATTCCAAGGCCCGCATGATTTAGATCTATGACACAAATTTGAAGGATATAACTTAGAACTAATGAAGATAATAATTTAAGACACCAAAGTGCAAAAAGGAGAAACAATTAAATTTGAAGGGAGCCAAGAAATTCACACATCAATTGACAAATGTAAGTGGGCCCATGTAACATGTACATAAATTTGGTAATGGTCACAATGATCAACTATAATTAGTCCCCTTCCTTCATTTACATATATCCAACATGAAGTTGTTTTGTAAAACCATTTGTAAAGACATTGCACAGGTGGCACTCCAACTTTCATCTAAACAATAATTCATTTAAGGTTTAATATCATTGGTTTGGAATGACAATAATTTTATGCCTACCAAAAGAAAGGTGAAAAAGACAATTTAGGTTGCAATGACCATTTTAAAAATGTTTTAAGGTTGCTATGTTGCATATGATGACTTATATAAAAAACGTACCATTGCTTGAAATTCATTTCCACATTAGACTTGCTTGTATTCCTTTTGCAAACAAACCCAATAGTGGGATACAAGGTGTTGTCAAGTTACAACAAGTGAAATCCAATAATTTGTTATTTTTTTATAAAAAATATCTTTCTAATCATATAATTGACTCCTTCACCTCACAATGTCCCCCATAGTGTAGCTTATTTGAACCACTTGCTTCTTATTACAGATGTCGTCATTGTTGTAATGAGGCTCATCATTATTATGATAGCCATAGGTGTACCATGTTGGATTCCCACCTTAGCACAATGTAATTTTTGAAGTTTTCATGATTAAATCCAATGCTAGTAGTTGTACTCAAATTGTCCTTGATTTCGATCTCAAAGTAATAAGACAATGTTTGGTTATTCCATGTCATTGGTTGATAGTTGTTACAGTTGAACACCCAACAGTAATGAAGACTGCAGTGCACCTCTACAGTCGCAAAGGATTCAAATACTTCAGGTGAGGTTCCAAGAGAAGACTGTGAGAATACGCAGTCCATGATGTAGCCCACGGGTGGGTCCAACCAACTCTGAAATGTAATCCCAGCTATGAGGCACCCCAACAAGAAGTACATTGGGGGTTCTCCAAATGGGGTTCCAAGAAAAGGTTGTGGGAATTGGTAGTTAGTTTTGTATGGCAAGGCCAACTCCAACAAGGGGTGTGTCACACTGTGGCCTCGCCATTTGCATTAAAAAGTATCTTAAGGCAAAAGAAGAATTATGAAAACTCAACTATTTCACCATGTGAAAATATAATCTTCAAGAAATCTTTGAAAAAAAACCAAAATCCTTCAAGAAATTATAATTCTATAGCTAATCTCAATTTTCAACACAAGCCAAAATATCATCTTTCAAAAATCCTCATAGAAAAATAGACCTATTACCTAGGGGGCAAAATCTCTTAAGCTATTATATTCTATAATGAATATAAACACAAATATCCTTGCGTTGGTAGGCAAGGCCAACAAATTACTTCCCCAAAATACCAGTAATCGCCGCTTCCCTATGATAGCTAGATAGATGATAAAGGACATCTTTCCATTAGGGTCTCTTATGATACATGCTATCATAGCAGCCCCTTTCAAATACATCTTTTCACCTAATTGGGCTCACAACCACTCAAAGCTACTGCATTGACCAACTGCAGGAATTGTGAGCCCTTTTAATCAAGTTGTGAAATTTCATTGTAAAATGACATGTGTCACATTTAAAAAATTATAACCTATATGTATTTAGAAAATAGCTAAAACTAGCTAGTTTGTGAAACTATTAGCATTTAATAGTTACAAGTTTTTAGCCCATTGGGGCTATGCAATAGAAAGCACCTGCCACAGTATTGTAGTACCTTGGCCACTTCAACACATGTCCGTCGACTAAATCATTAATTTTGAACCATTCATTTCAACAAATGAAAAATTCTTAAATATTCTCTATTTTCCTTCAATATTTTTTGATTTGGAAAAAATAATTTTGGAAAATTTCAACATTTCTGAAAGTAATATAATTAGTGTGGAATTGGCCAAGGTTCTAAGGTAGTGTCCGTGTCAATGGCTCTCATTAGCCTACTATGATCAGAGCCTAATGGAAAAAGATCCGAAGTCTTGCTATAGCTCTGTGTGATAACTTAGGATATGTGGCCCAATTTAATTGAAGAGCTTTCTTAGTTCCAACTTCCAAATCATCTTGACATACTAACTTCAATTTTGTTAGTCTTATGTTATACCAAACCAAACACAATTTAAAAAGGTGGCAATAACCTATGATTATCATTCAAAAAATCATACCAACATCTTCATCACCAAAGGTCCAACAATTGGCTCTCAACAATTACTTCTCATTAACTCCACCAACTCCTAATAATGGTTGCACATAACTTATAGATTCTACTCAAAATTCAAGACAACCCCATATAACAAAATTACATTTGAAGTTTTTGCAACATTTCCAAAACCAAAAGGAAAACTAGTTTTTAGATCAGATAATAATCAAGTTAGAGCTAATTAAAATGTCAATAATATCCACATTCAAATTACAACAAACTTGTGAAGCATAACTTTAATTTCATTTTACTTGTTTTAATATTTTTTTCTTCCAGTCATAAATTTACAAGAAAGATCATAGTACCGGATTTTAGGAAATTTGTCATAATTCACTAATATGAGAGAATTTGTTCAAACTTCAAATTTAAATCCTTAAAGTCCATCTAAACTTCCATAACATATTGACTATGCATATAAACCAAATGTTTTTACAAATAGGCTTCAAAATCATAATACTCAATACAAGGCCATAATGGGGATAATGCAAATGATTACTAACACTTCACCATAAAGCCACATAACCTTTATTTCCTAAAGTTTAGTTTGAAATATAGGATAAAATTTTTTAAATGACCATATTTCAAAATGGCCATAAGGTTCCACTAAGATCACGATTAAAAAGCTACTCACTTCCATTTAAGAAGGACAATGTACAACAAAAATTGGATTTGCTTGTTCAACAGCACCAATAGAATAATTCTCTTGGATTTAACAAAGAAAGAACTAACTACAAAGTTGTTTGAATTGCACATGCAAACAGGCAACTAGTTGTGTAATGTCTCTGCCCTAAGAATGGACCAAAAATAAATAAATAAATGAAAAGACAAAATGATCTACATGACATGTCATTGTGTAGTGCCTCCCCTTAACCCTTAAATGAAAGGGCAGTGCCTAAACAATAGCCCATATTGAGTCTGTCTAATGTCAGAGTTAATAAAATCACTCGCCTTTGCATTACATCACGAACCCAATTCTATATAGGGCCACACCTTTATCCCATGACTACCCATTGGTGTTTACTTTTTTATTTTTGAAAAGTAACCTATGGGGTAACACGAATGGTTAATGCAGTGTTTTTTATTTGGTAAAATTTTGTCTAATTTCAACTTGAAAATATGATTTCGACCTTATACAAAGGAATTCCCACAGAGAAAATGGCCTGCTAGATTTTTTTTAAAAAGGTTTCCAAATTGCTAAAAGGTACGCAAAAATATAGAAAGATTGTAATTTTTTTTCTACTTTCATATCTAGTCTATAGCCAAATCTAGCTAAATTATCATATGGATGATCACCACTTCACCTACATCACAAAATTGAAAAAAAAAACCCTTTTACATGTTTTGTTGAACTGGCAAAAACTCAAAGGGGATATAAACTCTATATGACCTCACTAGCAAATTCTTTACTCATCTCAACATGCCTGCTAGTTAAATTCCCAGGGTGAAACTTATGCTAGTATATTTTTTAGTGTTGTGTCAGTATCAAAACTGCCCTAAAGTTTATGCCCAATCCTTGGGTCAACCTAAGCCCATAGATGTATTTTGCTAACCAAAGGGCGAGGAGTGTAAAGATGGTCCAAGACTTGGGCACAAAAAGGCTTTTATGTACTACCCCCCCCCCCCCTCATAGCTTGCATATTTTAGGAGATGGCTTCCAAGGACAATTTTAAAAAAAAAAAACTAAAGATAAGTTTAAACTTTTAGGCTGAACCAACAAGTTCAGTCTTCATGCTATTAGCATTCATTTTTGCCAAACTTTGGCCAAATAATTTGGACCCAAAAGAAGGCCATGTTGGCAACCACATCCTTCTATTTATAAATGGATTTTGTTTATAACATGCCCTCCATATACATTCCAAGATTTTTTAACCCAGAGACTATACGCTTTATTGGAATACTAGCGCACATGAGATGAAAAATAATACATGAGGAACACCTGATGAGGTCTCTACTAACGTTCAAAGTGATAGATGTGGCAAAGCTGTTACATGGGATATAGGGTTAGATGTGGAAATGAAGCAATTCAAGGAAGAAAACCTGTCCCTTTGAGGAAACAACATATAGGTCCTTGAAGAAATCCAAAAGTGTTTCATTTTCAATAGTTTCATTTCACAGTTTCTTAGCTTCTTTTGCTTCCTCTATTCTATGGATCCCATGAAAATCATGTACATATATCTTCACATGTATTAATGTGGCTTGTGCCATTGGCCCAAATGTTACCATGTCCTCGACTGATTTTTCCTTCCAAAACTTGGTTTTTGGAAACTTATTTGAATTTTCAACGATAGAAATAGACTACTAAGTGAGACCATTCTAGGACATTGAGGTTTGGGGTGGGAGATTGAAGAATGTTTTAAAATTTTGTGTTCACCAAAGATTTTTGGCATTACAAGTGTATGATCATCATCAGAAGATTATGTCATACATAATGTGATCAAGAAAATGACATAATCTCCCACCCCAAACCTTAATGTTTTCTTGGATAAGTGTTAGGCATTGACATATAGTTTTTTTTTGCGGGCTTTTGTTTGAATCTTTGTCTAACATCATTTGGTGAATATTTTCTTTGTTTTGTAGTTAGCAACCATTGGAGTGTTGTTATTCAAACAAATGGTGCTTTGATTCTAGATCATTTTGGTATCTATGTGAACTATTCAATTTGGATGACATAGGAGAGGATCAATGCTAAGACAAAATAAGAAACCCGTTTGCAAGGTTGACCAGACTATTAAGTGAAGAGGTAATTCCATGTTAGTTTTTCTAGAGCTCCCTGTTGCTGTTTCACAAGGATTTGCAATGATGTGTCTTATTGTGGGGGCATGCTTTGTGGTAGTTTGAAGAATTAAAGTTACATGGAAAAGGTCGAAGTGGAAACAAGATGGACAGTGAGCACATCCATTAAGTAAAGTCTTGATAATTCCCAATTTTTAGGTACTAAAATCAAATCTAAGGTGTATAAAAGTACACTTGCTTCTTTTTGCTTCTTTCTGCCTTTTTTTTGTTTTCTTTTTAAATGTTCTTTCGTTATTTGTATTTTTTCATAATTTTTTTCCTAATTATTATTTGTTCATGCCTTTTGGTCTTCACTTGTGTCAATAACCATTGTAGTATCACTCTAGTGTGATTCTTCCCATCTTTTTTTTTCCTGCAATACCAAGCTCATGTAAATGCTATCAATTAATCCAATTGTTTTTCCATCTTCTTTCTTGAATAGAGGTTTTAGGGTTTAACCCATTATTTTGCAATGTTGCAACATTTGAACCCTTATTTTTATTAACATCTTGGAAGTTGAAAAGATTCTAATTTTGTTTTCTCTTTGTTTTTTACATTTTTTGGTGTCAATTTATGGATTCAATCACAACATTTTTTTGGATCTTTGTGTCTATTTATATGGGTAAATGTGATGAATACTGGATGTGATTTTCTTAATGTAGAATGTTGCTCATTTATGATAAAATTTCTTACCTATTTTGCTAATGTGTTGTAATCATTTGGAGATGTTCACACAATGGTTTGCTTGAAAATTGACACATATTGTTGTATTATTTATTTAAACCCATTGAGAAAAATTGATGAAATCAATGAGGAGTCATGGCAATTTCGCATTACTATTCATGATGAAGGTGATGGTTTGACACTTTGTGAATGATTATGGTCATTATTATGTTAACTTCAAGTTGTGAAGTTTTCTCTTTACAATTTCATTGATATGTAAGTAGTTGTAAATCTAAAATGTTTGTGGCAATAGAAAAGTTAATAACACATTTCAAACCTAAAAGCATTAGGAGATCAACATCCACCATGAAATTTATTACTAAAATCAACAATCACATGGCTAACAATATGGTGGTATTCCTTTAATACTAGTTCTTCAATTAAAGGCCAAGAAAGATATTAAAAGTTTTGATTGATAAAATGGATTGTATGTTTTCCACCAAGTTCTCTACCTGCATGTGTGGACTTGGGTTTCAAATTCCAATATAATACTTAATAGATCATTAGTTAGATGTAATATGATTCAAACAATTCACATTCATTTATTCTTTCGTCATGTAATTAAAATTGTGTTTCTATGTGTTGAGCTTCATATTCATATTGTCTTTTAATTTGGGCATGGTCAAAATCAATTCATTTGTGTTTAAGGGGTGATATTTCTAGGTGAACATTTGGTTTAACGTGGAGTTTAAGTCTTGAATTGGAACTAAAGTTTTTTCACTTGCAAGTTTGCAGAATCTAACTTCCTTCATGTACCTCCTTATAAGATAGATTGTTACTGCACTCATTGTCATAAACATTATTGTATTTGGCATTCAATGCATTCTAATCAACTTGGACATTTAATTTAAAGTTATATTTTAATGTAAAAAAATTGGCATTCAATCTTGCTTTAAGAACGGAAATTGATAGTCCTTTGCACCTTGAACTTTGATTGGTTACATCTTAAGAACAAACTTTTGATATTACATTTGTCTTTCAATTTTCACTATAATGCTTTCCTAGTGATCTAATTTTCACCTTAGGAAAAAAATCATCCTTAATCAACAAAGTAAAAGGTGTACTTTGTAAGTTATTTCAATTTAGTTGAAGAATTGGGTGAAAATATGATTGGGTGGACCCACTAGGAACCACCTCAAAGGACAAGCAAAGAACAAAAATTGGCCAAATAATATTCTTGGGCCCTTTTTTAAAATGTTTCCATAATTATAAAATATTTTTTCATGTTTATTTGTTGCATGCCACAGTATATGGCTTGAAGTTTCTATTACAATAAAAAAATGGTGGAAATTGTAATATATTTGTATTCATTTTTTATGTGGCAACTTTAGAAATTAAGTTTTTAAATTCTAAAAATTCATAACCAGATTATACCTATTCAAATAATTACCCAATAAAAAAAAAACAAACACCATCTAAAGTACCTTAGAAAATTATGTCCATAAAAAAATGATCATTGTGACATTCTTGAAATTTTATGTGAATGTAATGAATAGGAACATCAAAATTCAAAATATTTTTTACATTCTTAAAGTTTCAAAATCTATTTTACCTGGTGAATATATTCAACAACACATTAGGTACATTTTGAATTTAATTAATTTTGAAATATACTAAAAACCTTTCTTTATGTGTTTCCTATATTTTTCCAAAGTTTGAATGGTCTTGTGACATTCCTTATGATACCACCAAATCATACTTTGAGCCAATGAATTTTTTTCTTGTAATAATTTAAGTATTACTAAACATTTACATTGGCCCCATCACTACTAGGGGATGCAATCTCAACCATTGTGCATTCCACTCATTTTTTAGTAGATTTTGACCTTGTATTGAATATTATGATTTTGAGACTTGTTTGCAATATTTTTTTGGTTCATATGCCTATCATTATGTTATGGAAGTTTAGATGGACTTTAAGGATTTAAATTTGAAATTTGTCCAAATTTGTCCATATTTGGGAATTGTGACAAATGTTTTTAAAAAGAGGTATTATATCTCTTCTAAATTTATAAGTGGAAGAAAGCAATATTAAAAACATGAAGTGGTAAAATGAAATTAAGGTTATGCTTCACAAGCTTGTTGTAGTTTGAATGATCATATTATTTAATTTTTTGTTAGCTATGACTTGATTATTAATTGATATGAAAACTAGTTTCTTTAGTGCTTTTGGAAATGTTGCAAAAAATTAGAATGTCATTTTTTTTGTATGGAATTGTTTTGAGTTTCGAAAGTAATATATATGTATCATGTAGTCATTAATGATAGTTCATGGAGTTAGTTGGAAGTAATTGCCTAGAGATAAATGTTGAACCTTGATGATGAAAGATGGTTCCTTGTGAATGATATTCATAACTTATGACCACCTTTTAAGTTGTGTATTTTTTTGGTATAATCTAGGACTAACAAAATGGTGAAATACAAATTGTTGTTGTTCAAAGTTTCCTATGCAATCTTATATATACATGACATTCCATGCTTCAAGTTGTTTGTAGAATTATATTAAAATTCTAATTTTTCCAAATGAATATCTATGAATTGTTTTGCAAGGAAATGAATAGAAATTTCTGCAACAATTGTGTGTTTTCATCAAAGCTTGTTGATGAAGGTGTAAGACTAATGGGTTAGTTAACAATTAAAGGTCCAAGGATTTGATCAAAATTTTGAAGTTTTTCAAATGCAAAATTTACAAACATTGTTTTGTTCAAGACATGACTTCTTGTTCGACCCATGCAAGAGACAAAATTGTGCAACCCAATGGTTTGAAGTTTTGAAGCTACAAAACACTTCTGAAGTTTTTTGCCTTTATTCTTTGAGGATTGGATCACCACTTTTTTCCCTGATTTTGTGTCGTTCTCACTATCTTGAACAAATTTTGTGGTGTTATTTTTCATGTCAACTAATATTTTTTCTCTTCAAAACACAAGGTTTTTGGTGTATGCATGTTCAAAAACCATTCACTTGTATTGTTCCTACTTTAGCTTTGTAGATTATATCATTAAACAAAATCCCAAGAAGACCCAATGCTAATGTATTTTACCTCATGTGTGAGTTTCACATTGCAAAACATTGAATCTTTTTTTAGTGAAATGCAAGTAGTTTAACATATATGGGCCTACCAAAAAAAGTGGTTAAATTTGAATGATAAGTTGGTTGGGGACAATTATACTTCATGTGACTCATGTTTCATGTATACATATGTACTAGTGTGTGCCCCGTGCATAATGCACAGGTGTGTTATTTTAACAATGTTTGCTTCATGTTTTTGGTTTTTAAGAAAAACTTTTATATTTTCAAACACACCCCCCCCCCCTCGGTCCTTCCGGTCCTTCGCATTGATTAGTAATTCAAATTTAGTTTTGCAAGACAGAGTTGGACTGTTCGTCCGGCTTCAGGGGAGGCTTCATTCGTCCGGCTTCAGGGGACGGACGAACAGTCCAACTCTGTCTCTCCACCAATGCGAAACTTCCACGTGAGGCCGACCAAATGCACGGATTTAAGGAAAGCTTGATTTGGTCGGCTTCACTCTTGCTTTACTATATGTAATAAGCAATTTTATGTATTAAATTGTAAAAAGGCATCAAGTATGTAGCTAAAATCAGACTAATAAATTTTTGGAATAAAAAAGCCATTGAATACTTTTCATAAATTGAAATTTGGTGGTATAATTATGAATTTATGTCTTTTATAAACTGGATTAAAAATAATAAAAAATTGCATCAACCAATATCTTATGTGCATCATAGTTTTGAAGTTGAAAGAATAAGGCTTCTAAACAAAGGAAATAGTGCTATGTAGGTGAAATTAACTCTAGTTGACCCTTTGACAATCAGCTTGACTTTGGGGGCGCCAGCAACCATTTCCCTCTCTTATCCTGTGGCACCCTTTGCCCAATTGTTTTTTCATTTTACCTATTAGGTTGTCGAAAGGTCAAGGTTAGATAATATTTTAATTTAATGGTGTCACAATCGGCAAATGTGTCCAAACATATTGGGTTTTATCTGGACCAATTAGTTTCCCCTAGATTTGGGGTATCACATCCTGGCTAGGTAAGCTTGTTGAGAGTAGGACAAAAATTGGCATATTTTAAATTGCCCAACATCAACAGGCCAATTAATTTTGATGGCGTAATCTTTTTTGAACATGGTTTGCTGTCAATTGGCAAAAATGTCCAAACACATTCGCTTTTTATCTTGACCAATTCTTTTTCCGCAGATTGGGGTATCAAATCCCGGCTAGGACAAAAATTGGCATCTTTTGAATTGCCCCACATCAGTAGGATAGCTGTGCTTTATGGTATGACCTTTTCTGAACACATGTAATTACGGATGGTTGCTCATTGAAACTAGTAATGGCCAGTTATTGAGTTTTGACCTGAGTATCAAGTCAGTTATTAATAACCTACCAGCAGGTTATTGATCTTTTGATAACTTATTAAATTGATATCTGTCTGGTATTGAATTTTCAAATTTTAATAACCTACCTGGATGACTCAATTATCATCCAGATAGGTTATCAATCTTTAAACACTAATACAAAATAATATGATATTAATAAATTTTAGTTTTAAATCTTGGAAAATTCTATTTTCACACCTTTTTTGGCTAGATTCACACCTTTTTTTCCGCCGGTCAGATTTTAAACAGAATAAATTTGAGTGCATGAGGAGCAGCCATGCACTGCGCGGTTCACGAAATCATGGGCTCACGAAATCTGACCGGCGGCAAAAAAGGGTGTGAATCTAGCCAAAAAAGGTGTGAAAATAGAATTTTCCTAAATCTTTTAAACCCTTTAACTGGTGTAGATCCAGCGAGTTAACTGGTGGTTCTAAATCAATTATTTGGTAACCTACCCTCAGTCAGAACTGATGATTATTACCTGGCACCCCACAAATTTAAAAATGGGTATTTTATTTATTTATGTCAAAATAAAAGAAAATATTCACATTTTGGAAATTTTGAAACAAATTTCAGAGGTCAAACCCAATATCAAAATGAAAAAATCAAAGTGTTTCATCATCCTTGACTTCGGAAACCATATTTATGAGTGAACACTTAATGTATCAAAGGACAGTGACATTATGATTGCCACTTGGTTGATGATGAAGTTTGAAGATAATTTGTAACTCATCTTTGGGCTTTCCAATAGGTTTTTGAATCATTTAATTTTGTTAAGCACAGTGAAAGTTATGGTCTTTCAAAGGAGAGGAGTCTCTCACTTGAGATATATCCTTTCCACACACTCATCACCCCTAAGTTTTAATATGTGCAATTTTTTCACATGTTAACAATCCTCAATTTTGACCTGTATGATTTGCCCAAAGTTTTCACCTTTTCACCTCTATAGCTTTGCTAAAGGAAAGATCCTTAAACTTCACATGCAAACTTATATTATGGGGAGTTTTGGGGACCTTCCAAAGTTTCAGCTTTTTCTATTTTTCTTGTAATGGGCCAATCCTAATTGCAGAATAAAGAGGAATGGAAAAGAATTAGTAGGACTACCAAGTTTAAGTTATATTTATTGTAATTTAAAAACCTGGATGACCAAACATATTCAGCTTTGGGTATGGGTATTTCTTATTCATATCCAAGGTCATGATTAAGGAATAAAATTTCAAATTTACATCCCATTGGATATGCACTTCAGTAGTATATGTTGATTTGAGATAAGTAAGTTAAGATAAATAACATACTCTATCTGTACACAGTGGGTATATCGGGGTGAAAGATATACCCACACAACATTGTTCACCGCCTGGGTCAATCCTTGTGGTTAGTTATTTGCTTTTTCCTGCTCTCTTGAAGGGCAATATATATCTTGCGTTTCTGTACAGGCTCAAACTCAGTTCAGAGTAATTGGAGTGCTATTTTTCATCCAAAGTTTGCAGGCCATTTTACTGCTATGGGTGAAGATGTTTTAAGTGCAAGCCCAAATTGAATTTGGAAAGAGTTCACTACTACATTTCATGTACAGTTTTGGGTACAATTTCGACTATTCATCCATGAGAGCATGAGATGGCCCGATGCTACAACAGTTGTTGTGGCAATTGTGGGCAAGTATAAGAGCAAGAGTTGCTTTCCTTTCTAGAAGAGAAATGTCCAACGAAAAATTCCTGACTTGGCTTCCCTGGCAACTAGGCATGAAATAAATGCCAGGAGTATTATTGCAAGTGCTTAAAAGACTTTTTTTTCTGGTGCCAAATTTCACAAAATGCAAATTAACAAAAAAGGTTCCATATTTCCTATTTCATGGGGAAAAAATCTTAACTTTTTTGAATTGAAAAAAACTGCCAAATATTAACTTGGATGTTAGTTTTGGAAGCATTTTTTTTATAGCATATTCTCACTCTTTTGATAGGTTCTAGAAATTTGGCACCAGTACAGTACCGAGGCTGGTTAGACACTGATTAATTATTTTTGGGATTGCCTAAAATTCTGAAAACATTTACCTTCTATGCCGAAAATCTGAAAGAAACTTTCAAGCACACCAGCTTCATTATGTAGTATAGTGCCTACTTGTAAAATATTATTATTTTTATTGCCAAAAGTAAATGACAATTTAAATTTCTTTATTAGGCACCTTGTTGCTGAACCAGGCAAGGTACTAGGGTAATACTAAATCCCTCTTGAGATACTCACAATTGATGGAACATCATAAAATTGTAAACAGAACACTGTGCTCATTAGTTGGACATACTTCTGATTTTCCCATCTTCTTTCTCTCGAACATACATGAGAGAAACCCCAACCAGAAGGCCAGCAAACAACCCCAAATTACACATAAAAGAACTCAGAAGATAGGATGCCGGGAGAAGAAGACACCAAGTGATGGCATCTTTCTGGTGCCTCTCAAACATTGAGGGGGTGGGGTTCTTGATGTATGGTTTTAGGTACCAATATGGTTTTAAGAAGTCGGGCTTCAAACTTTAGTGTTTGGGACAACACTTTGTTCATCTTGTTCTTCAATAATCAAGAATTTAATGGTCATTGAAATAAGGTAAAACCATCCAAAACTGCTACAATAAGCACATTGAGATAATTGAATTTCCATTTCCTACTACATATAATTTTTTCTTAATTATGAAACAATTTGAAACACAACCCAAGTTGAACCTGAATTTTTGCACTTACTTTCAATTAGCTATGAATTTGTGATGTTTCGGTAGGGGGTCACTGTATTGTTAGTAGGCTCCTTTGTAAATCATGGGGATGTAACACCTGAAATCCTCAAAAGAGGGCATTTTATATGGTGACACGTAAGAGCCTTAAAAAGAACTTTTTTTAATGGTCAAACAAGGATCCTAATACCAAGGTTACATTAGTGAAATTT
>Ga0116228_10003704_pt1 | contig 13501 bp, 3 predicted proteins | sample S1TSphfallax_2_FD_89694 | JGI IMG/M metagenome (GOLD analysis project Ga0116228, IMG submission 89694) | Host-associated microbial communities from peat moss isolated from Minnesota, USA - S1T2_Fc - Sphagnum fallax MG | ecosystem: Host-associated > Plants > Peat moss > Unclassified | place: USA... | reverse complement strand
TGAATAACCTCCACGTCTGGGTATTTGTAAAATGGGAATTAAAAGAATTAAAACTCGGAGTCAAAGAATCACAAGTTCCGAGTATTTGAAAAAAATTCAGAATCAAAGAACCGTTGCCGGTTCTGGTTATTTTTAAAAAACCTCACAAAACTACCAAGTTTCACGAAAACCCGGAAAAGAGGAGCCAGGCAAGTTTTTGGGCGGTTATTTTACTTTTACAATTTGGGATCTGGGTTTCAAGACCTCGACAAACAAACTAACTAAAGAAATCGCCCGCTGCTTCACCGGCCTCTCCCTTCCCCCACCCTCCAAAACCTCCATCACAGACAGACTTACTAAATTTATATATATGATTGTCACAGCTTCAAAAGTAATCTCATGGAATTTGTCATTACTATTGTTCAACTACTTTTGAATTGTTTCATAGCTCACCAATTCACTAATTATGACAAATAAAGTTGCAAGTAGTGTTGTTTAATTAAGGATTGGAGAATGGATGATCCTATCTAAAAGACTTGATGCCATACTGGTTGTAATTAATTAGTTTTAAAATTTTGTATTTCAAAAATTGTTATTTCATGGTAGTGAGATTATTATGCATTTATTATTTTTAAATGCAAAACAACATATATTTTTAATGAAATTTCATCCCAAAACTTTAAATTCGAAATGAATCTAAATTTAATTGATGTATATCAATATCATTCATTATAAGAAAATTCACCCAAATTTTCCACCCATAACCCTATTTTGAAATATATATGCAAAATTTCAAACTCAATGACAAATATTCACTATATCAAAACACAATTTTCATGATTATGACATCTTGTGGCTACTATCCAATTATAGTCATGTAGTCATATTTGAATTTGAGTTGCTACCATTTTTTTTATTACAACCATTAGGACAACATGATTATGAATATGATTGTAGGTAATTATATGATTAGTGGTTGTTTTGAACATAATTGAGTTTGTTTGAGTATTATGTAAAATTTTAAAATATGAATATGGCTAGGTCTAGTATAAATTGGCCTAGGTTTGGCTTTGGTTTGGCCTACTTTAACTTCTAGATTTAATTTGAATAAATTTAAACCTTTAGAATTAACCTTGAATTCAACTTTTAAAATTAACCTCAATTAAATCATTTATAAATATAGTCTAAATAACTTTATTTAGTTCAATTAGGTTCATTTAATCTAAGTATATTCATTTAACTTAATTTATCAAATAACCTAAATTTTCCCTAATTTTGTTTAGGTAAACTAATACAACCAAATATAATTATAATAGACTAAATTAACCTAGTTTAAACTAAATATCAAAAATTTAACCAAGTTTTGGTTAATTTAGTTTAAATATTCAAGTTTTGCATAAATGGGTTTTAATTTTGCCAATTTTTGCTTAAATACCTTAATTTTATCAAAATTTTCCTAATTTAGTCCAAATATTCAAATTTAGCCAATTATAGTCAACTTTAACATAATTCAAATTAAGTAGATTAATTATGCCAAGTTTAAACAAATTAAGCTTAAGTTAGCCTATGTAACTTAATTAATTAATCACTACTAGAAAACATGGTACTTTTTTATTGGCAAATTTAGTAAAAACAACCCAATTTGAACAAAGGTCAAAAAGACCTTTTCGTCATTTTGGACAAGTCAATTTTGACATGTCCATTATGACTAGGGTGGTTTTTTTTACTAGCATAGTTTGGACCATTTAATTGGTCATTTTGACTGGTCAAATTTTTGCTTATATGAAAAAAAAATGTGGTACGTAGGTAGGTGGTAGCCTATTCTATCCTACTCTAGTCTATTTGACCTACTTTAACCTAATCTAATATATCCTAACTTAGCCTACCTTACCTACCTTAGCCCCTTAAACATGTACATAGGTTATAATGTTAGGAATTGAACCCTTGACCTCCCCAATAATAAATCAAGTTTTTAACCAATGGACCACACAATCAAAAAGTGTTCAACTTTTGTCAAATTTTTTATTTCACATGTTTATTTTGACATTTTGCTACAAGACTATGACGTGTGAAGGTAGGTAGGTGGGTAGGTAGGTAGGTATTTAATATGTAAATAGGTTATAGGTGGGTGGATAGGTAGGTAGGGAGGTAATACATTTAGGTAAATGGGTGGTTGGGTAGGTAGTTAAATAGTTAATACATAGGTAGCTAGGTAGGTGGGCGGGGCGGTGGGTGGGTAAATAGGTATTACATATAGGTAGGTGGGTAGGTGGGTTGGTAAGTAGGTAAGTTGTAAGATTATAAGTGGGAGGTAGGAGGAGGTATGTATTTGGCATAAGATGTCCCATTTTATTAGAGAACATTAATCATTTTGACTAATAATGTTTATTTTTTATGTTTAATTTGATTAGATGTTTAATTTGATTAAAACCCATTGGTCATTTTGACTAGGGTTACTTAACTTGATTGAATGTATTGGTCAAATAAGTTATTATAATCAACTTGATTGGTCAAAAATTACATGTTTTGTGCCTTTAGTCAAAATGGACATGTCCATTAGTAAAAAAAGGTTACTCAATTTGAACCATTTGAAAAACCATGTTTTGTAATAATGTAATGTGAACCAAATTGAAACTATTTTAGACATGCCATGCACATGCCAAGTTTTGTGGATCTTGATTTAAATAATTTACTTTAGCCAAGTTTAACCAAATATACCGTAATATAACCCATTTTTACGAAGTTTAACATCATAACATATTTCAACCAAGTTTAGCATAAAATAATCTAAAATAACCAATTTTAACCAATTTAACTTAAATAATTTACTTTAGTCAAGTTTAGCAAAATATAGCCTAGTTTACCCAAGTTTAACCTAGTACAACCTAATATAATCAATTTAAACCAAGTTTAATGTAAATAACCTACTTTAGCCAAATTTAACACAATATATTCAAGTTTAACCTAAATAACCTAGTTTGGCAAAATTGAACTTAATATAACTTAATTTAGTCAAATATAGCCTAACATACTCAAATTTAATTTAAATAATGTAATTTAGTCAATTTTAACATAATATAGCCTAATGTAACAAGGTTTAATTTATTATAACATAATATAACCAAGTATAATATAATACAACCTATTTTACCAAAATATAATCGAGTATAACCTAGTATAGCCTATTTTAGACAAGCATAGCCAAATATAACATGGTTTAGCCATTAACCAAATTTAGCCAAGTTTAACATAATTTATCCAAATATAACTTAATTTAACCAAATAAAGCCTAATTAAATTAAGTATAACTTAATTTAGCCAAGTATAGCCTAATATAGCCAAGTTTAAACTAAATAATCTACTTTAGTCTAGTATAACCAAGCTTAACATAATATAATATCATTTAGTATCCCCACGCTAAACTAAGTTACCTTAGTTTAGCCTAGGTAGACCTAAATTAACTTTAAATAACATATGGAGGTTTAGGCTAGATTGTTGGGTGGCCCAAGTTAGTGTAGATCAACCTAATGTGGTATAAGGTTGCCTAAGTTTTTTAAACTTATATTTTATATGTTTGTGATAACTACATTTGATACAAAAAAAATGTGGTGGTGCAATGGTAGAGATTTGGCCCCTCGAAGTGGAAGTGAGGGGTTTGAATCCTTTTACCTTCATCCTATATACTACCTAGGTTCCTAGGAATATAAGTGGGTAGCCTTCCTAAGAGTTAGATGGCTAGCCTAGCCTAAGTTGTTTTTCAACCTAGGTTTGATTGCCTAGCTTGTTCCCTTAAGGTTTGGCATGTAGGGTAGGTCACCTAACCCAAGACACCCAAATTAAGTCCCAAAACTCTTTATTTGATTAAAAGTTGATTGCCATGTTGCATCATATAATTGATAGAAAAATAATTTCATTAGTTTAAATTGCCATGTGTCAATTCATAAGTGGTTAATGAAATCTTGAATTTATCTTTAAATGCCATGTGGCAACAATAAATTAATTACAATAATTTAAAATATATTAAAAATTTAAAATGTGGCTTTTGAGATTTTATGCAATCATGAAGGACATGGTCACAAATTGCATCTTTGACTACACCATTTTTGCAACTAGTGGTAAATACAACAAAGCCATATGGACTAAGAGTCATGTAGTCATGGCCAATCATATATGTGGTTTAGGATTAGAGCACCAATCGCTTATGTAGTCGAATTTACCATGTTTTGGCATAGTGATTAATTTTGTCACAAATATATTCCATATGTTCAAGTTCTTCAATGTTTGTTGGATTTTTTTAACAATTGATTAACTTAAATATAAAACTATTGAAATATATATATAAGTCCAAGATGGATGTCCATACATTACTAGTTTAATATTATACTTGTGATTATAATTTTGGGGGATCTTAGTATGATTTCACCTACTTGCACTTTCTTAAAAAATAATATTAATTTACTATTAGTTTTTTTTTTCAAAAATTGATATTAATTTAATGTTGGTATTAAATTCAATATTAATTTTGGGCTAGTATATGGTAAGTATATGCATATATATACATATTAGTATAAGATTGGTATGAAATTGGTATTACCTTAAGTCCTTACTAGTTGGTAATGGTATTAAGTTGGTACCATACTTAAGTCATACTAGATTAGTTTGGTATTTGATACCAATATTGAAACCAAATTTTTACCTTATATATCAAACCAACACTAGTGTATATGTTGCAATGCTTTTATATAAATGCCTTTTTATTCAAGTTGACAATTTAAATTTAGCCACAAATTAACATATTATTGATTTTATGGCATATTAATAACATGTAAATGCATGACACTTTACAAAAACCAACATTATGATAGAAGAATGATCCACCTTACTTTACATCACTCAACATTCATGGTCAAGGTTGATTATATGTTCCCCCCTTCGAGCAATTAATCTTATACACCCTCTTTTTAAGGCTAAGGAGATTTGATTGGATTATTTCAACGACAATCACAAAGATAATTTCCCTTGTCACGAAGAGGCACCTAAACTGAAGTCCTTACTCTTTGTAGGACTAAGATGTTAATTTTACAATGAAAGCAATGCACCACACATGAACGCATTAGATCCTAATTGTGCATTGTTGCTCTTGTACCACTTACTCTTCACACTCCCAAACTTGATCAAAGCATTATAAGTTACAAAGAAAAATAAGATTGTTACACTAACATTGGGATAGGCAAAAATTCCATCTTTTATTGTACCTAATTGAAAACCTTCAAATTATAAACATATTTGAAACAATCCCCCAAAAAAATATTGTGGATTTTGTTTGCAAATTGCATTATAGATATAGTTTCACAAATCTTAAAAGATTGCAACCCAGAAAAAAACAATAACAACAATAAATAGTTGAAACAAAAAATAGATCCAAATTGCAACAACAACAACAATTTATCTTCTTTCTCTTTCACTCATTCTTTTTATACAAAATCAACAAAAGCCTATATCCTTTTTCTTTCTACCAAATATCTTTGAGGCACATGCACTAAGAAAAACAACTTGGTGGAACAATGAAATAATCATTTCACACCCTATTTTTTCAAAAACTCAAACCTCAAATCTTTGATTAGATTCAAAACAAAATAGTCAGCCATATAAAATGAAAAGGATGAAAAATTATTGCTAATAACCATCTCCAAAAATCAAATGAAGATATTCATATCCACAATCAAATGTTTCAGAAATTCTTTTGAACAATTATGTAATTGAATAAATATATTTTCACAACATTGAATACAACTTATAATTATAAGTTTAACCAAATGAACTTCCAAGAAAGAACTAAGTCAGTACATGGGAAGTAGAAAATATGATGTTCCCCTTTTCAACAACTACACCTTACATGTAGGTTTTTCATTTGTTGAATACTCGAGTTATTAGCCATCCATCAAAGTGCACATTATCTAAGAAATTGGAATGCACATTGATGAAATTCCAACATTATTTTGAGTGTAACAAAATAAGTTATTGTATGCCAAAATATATCAAAGCATTAAAGTTCAAGACATTTGATTCCTTGCAATTACAATTTAAGTTACTTGAAACCATGTTGCATGAGCTTGAAATTTTGGTGATACTACCAAACATTTTGCAACCATAATACATTGTTGGAAACCATCATTGTAGGGTTTGATAAAGGAAGGTGTTTATGCATTGTGTTACACAATCACATGGTGATATTTGTTTATAATCCGAACACAAAGAGAAAGACATCATAACGACATAATACTTAAAGGAATCATGTCATAAAACACCAAACTTGAATAAGAAAAAACCAATGACCAAAGGAATGAGTGCAACAATAAGAATTGTGAAAAACATTAGTATTGAAAGTGTTAGAAATGTAAATTCATGATTGTTAGTTGAACTTGCATGAAACCACTTCACCCTAAAGTCAATAAACAATAAATAGTAATGTTAAGCTAAATAACAAATACACATGGCATATATTGCTTAATTATCCTAGTATGCAGACTATTAAACAACGTTAAATGCATTGTTTGTACACTATACATTTATGTATTATGTGCAAACATACATGTCTATTTACGTGTGTCAGTGAACACAAAATTAATTGATGATCTTCTTGTACACTCACAATAGTGCAAGATTCCATCATTGTGCAAATATTTTGCATTTATATATATATAAACTTATTCATCTTCCCAATAACTTTTAATTTAAAAGCAATTGCATAGAGAATTGTAATTTGAATTTGTGAATCTAAAAACTTGTTTACTACTTATAATGAGTTTGTTTGGTCATTACCTTCTAAACATCAAGCTTCAAAATTTCAATTTTGTCAAAAGATTTTGCAAAAATTTGATAATGTAACAAGACTACTTGCACCAACTCCAAAATTCCTATGATGTTTCTTTAACATTTGTTTACCATCAACATTTTAAAGCCCATGTTAGGTTAATAGTAGATTATTACATATATATATATTAGCTACATATTGGTTAGATTACTAGCTCATAATTTTGAATTTGAACATACTTATAACATTCTTGACAACTATATATTTTTTGTTTTGTGACCACCTAGGTAGCTAGACCTAATAGTTCATAGTTTAACTCAATAAATAGCTAACAACTTAATATATAAGTAGCTTACCTAGCCTATGAAGGTTACTTGATTAGGCATGTGGATTTAAAACAATGATTGGGTAGGCTATTTATTAAGGGCACTAGTTACATAAACTATATATAGGTTAGGTGGGTAGGTTGGCACGGTAGCTAAATTAACTACATATATGTAGGTCAATAGTCTAGTCAATAGGTAGTTAAGCTAAGCTAACTAAGTGGGTCAATAACACCTAATTAGGTAAGTTGAATGTTTAATTATTTAATTATTTTATCCATTTTCAAAGATGTGGTTTCCAAATTGGATGAATGAACTATTGATAAGAATGTGTTGGTGGTAAATTCAACTTTTGAATTATAATAATTGAAGAATGGCTAAACCTAGTGGCTAAACTCAACGACTTAAACTAATGCCTAACTCAACGATTTAAACTAATGACTAAACCTAATGGTTAAACTTCACGACTTGAATTGATGATTAAACCTAGTGGCTAAACTTAATGACTTGAATTAACGTTTAAACCTAGTGGCTAAACTTAATGACTTGAACTAATGCCTAAACCTAGTGGCTAAACTCAACAATTTAAACTAATGGTTAAACCTAATGGTTAAATTCAATGACTTAAACTAATGCCTAAACCTAATGGTTAAACTTAATAACTTAAATTCATAGTTAAATTAATGGTTAAACCTAATGGTTAAATTCAACAACTTAAACTAATGGTTAAATGTAGTGGTTAAATTCAACGATTTAAACGAATGGCTAAACCTAATGGTTAAACTCAACAACTTAAAATAATCGCTGCACCTAATGACTAAACTCAATGACTTAAACTAATGGGTAAACCTAATGGTTAATTCAACGACTTAAACTAATGGTTAAACTTAGTGTTTAAACTTAACGATTTAAATTGATGCCTAAACCTAATGGCTAAATTTAACGACTTAAACTCATAATTAAACCTAGTGGCTAAACTCAATGATTTAAACTAATGGTTGAACCTAATGGTTAAACTCATCGACTTAAATTAATGGTTAAACTCATTGACTTAAACTAATGGTTAAATTCATTGACTTAAACTAATGGTTAAACCTAGTGGTTAAATTCACCAATTTAAACCAATGGTTCATTTTAGTGGTTAAACTTAACAACTTAAACTAATGGTTAATCCTAATGGCTAAACTTAACGATTTAAATTAATGGTTAAGCATAATATTTAATCCTTGATTTAATTTATTGGCTAAACCTAGTTGATAAACTTAATGGCTAAATTTCATGGTTAAACATAGTGGCTAAATTTAATTCGTAAACTTAATGGCTAAGCATAATTCATGGTTAAACTTAGGTTAAACCTTGTGGCAAAATCTAATGGTCAAACATAATGGCTAAACCTTGTGGCAAAATATAATGGTCAAACATAATGGCTAAACCTTGTGGCAAAATATAATGGTCAAACATAATGGCTAAACCTTGTGGCAAAATTTAATGGTCAAACATAATGGCTAAACCTTGTGGCAAAATCTAATGGTCAAACATAATGGCTAAACCTTGTGGCAAAATTTAATGGTCAAACATAATGGCTAAACCTTGTGGCAAAATCTAATGGTCAAACATAATGGCTAAACCTTGTGAAAAAAATTAATGGCTAAACATAATGGCTAAAACTTGTGAAAAAAATTAATGGCTAAACATAATGGCTAAACCTTGTGAAAAAATTTAATGGCTAAACATAATGGCTAAACCTTGTGGCAAAATCTAATGGCTAAACATAATGGTTAAACCATGTGGAAAATTTTAATGGCTAAACATAATGGTTAAACCTTATGGCAAAATCTAATGGTTTAACTTAAACTAAACTTACTGCCAAATTTAATGGTTAAACATAATAATTAAACTTAATGGCTAAATTTAAAGTAAATTTAATGGCTAAAATTTGGGTAAACTTAGTGGCTAAACATAATAGTTAAATGTAATGGTTACACTTAATGTTTAAAATTGGGTAGGTAAATGGGTGGATAAGGAAATAAATATTATGTTGGTAGGTGGGTAGGTAAGTTGTATGAAAGTGAAAAATATAAATAAGTAGGTAGGTGAAAAGGTATAGGTAGGTAGGTAAGTAAATAAAAGGTAGGTGGGTGGGTGGATAATATGTAGGTAAATAACTAATTAAGTAAATAGGTGGATGAGTAAATAGGAGGTATATTCATAGGGTAGTAGACCATGTCATATTTGATTAAAAGTCATTAGCCATCTTGATTAAATGTTCAATTTGATTAGAAACCATGGTTATTTTTATTAATATCATTGGCCATTTTGATCAAAATTTCAATTTGACTAAAGACCATTGGCCATTTTGATTAAAGTTCTACAACTTAACTATGTGTATTTAGTCAAATGAACCACTATAGTCAAGTCGATCAATCAACAAATACATGTGTCATTCAAGCCCTTGGCGTTTAGTCAAAATGCATATGTCCATTAGTCAAAATGACAAGTTAGTCGATTTGAACCTATTAAAAAACCATGAATTGTAGTAGTGAGGCCAAGTACCTTGTTATCAATATTTGTGATGAAGTTACCATCAATCTTAGTGTAGTGTGGACACATATGTTGTCAATGGCTTTAAAAGGATGTCATTGTTGTTAAATCTCGAGAAGGTGATTAATGGAAGCAATGTTGATAATTTAACCTACATCACAAATTTATAATTTTCGTGGGTTCATTCCAAATCCATGCGAAATTTGTTGTTTCATAAGTTCATATTGGTTAAACACAAATGTCGTGCATTATTTGAACACAAAAGTTGTGTGTACAATTTTTGTGTGTAAATAACACAAATAGCCATACAACATCCATGTTTAAACAATATGAATAGGCATATGACATTTGTGTCTAAACAATGAGCACAATATCAATGTTCAAACAACACAAGTAGATGAATGACATTCGTGTTTATTCCATATGAACCTATGAAAAATATATTTTGCACGACTATTATTACTAAATTGTGACGCATTCAGTTTGTGATGTATATGATTATGAAGTCTTTGATGGAGTATGTGGTTCCACAATTGATTAGATTGGTACCAAATTTATTTGTTCATTATGAGAAAAAACGGTATTTTACAATTGGCCTTGCAATTCAATTTTTAAATTGCATAAAACATTTGCAACTCAATGTATTTATAGGCCGTGAGTGCTAATGGACAAGTTGCAAGGTTACAAATCATTGTATATATGGTGCAACTTATTCCAACTCAATTGCAACTCTATTAAAATAATTCATTTAAAACTATTATGTAAGTCCATTATGATTATGCCCATGATGTCATGCTAATGTCATTAATTATCGTCCATTCATTAAAATTTGACATGTAACATTATGAACATTTTTCGACATAATTTTTTTGGAAATATTGATCTCCATCGTCCATTATGATGGTTCAAGATTATGACACGTGGCATAATAATTAATTACCACATGGCATAATAACTATATATTGGAAAGAATAAATAATAATAAATATTTATTTTAAGTAACTAGGTAGGTTATACATAACCATAGGTAGGTAGGTTGGTAGGTCTTAGGATACATATTTACATACTTACTTAAGACCTACCTACCTACTTACACAGGTAGGTAGAAAAATGTGACCTATTTATTTTTTTACGTAAGTAAGTAGGTAAGAAAATACAATATTAAATGAACTAAATAATAGAACTTAAAATATTTTTATTTTATGTTTTACCTAAATAAAGTTAAATTTTTTTGAGCTCATCCCAAAATGACACATGTATTTCAATGCGAGAACATAGGAAAAATCCTATTTATATAGTTTGTAACATGAAATTCAAAAACATTAATATGGGTTGAATATTTTTGTTGTTCCTTAATTACAAATTGAATTGTAATTATATAAAGATTTTCCCACATGTTTTGTGCTTCATTTTCATTATGTAAGTCATATAATTAAATTAGTGATTATATGATAATTAAATATGTGAATTAAATATTAAATATTAAATTATTTGAATTAATTATTTCTTTCAAAAAAGTAATTATTAAAATATTTTATTTGATTTTTTGAAAAATAAAATTTTGAATTAAATATATGATAATTAATTCTTTGGATTGATTATTTGAATTAATTACCTTATGAGCTAGTTATTTAAATTAATTAATCTAATTCAAATAATTAGTTAGTTCATGAATTAAGATATTTAATACTAGATATTTAAATATTTTATTTAAAATTATTATTATTTTAAATAATAAATATAATTTATTTGATGGTTTATTATCAAATGATTAATTATTTAAATTCACATAATTGACCACTTATCATCTAAATTTTTGAAATTTTTGAATATTTATTTAAACTAATCAATGTAATAATTATATGAAAAATTATGCATACTTTATATTAATTAATCAACTCATAATAGTTAATTAAATTACATATTAATTAATAATTAATATGGTAAAAATTATTGAAAAAAATTCATTATTAAATGTTAAATATGAAATATGAATTTGGGTAGAAAACATCAAGGTATAAATAAGTGTATCCATATGTACATCAAATTGAATTTTTAATATAATATACACTTTGCTTTTAGTTTTACATTTAAATTAATTATATGTATCCAAATAATTGATAAATTAATTAAGACAATTAATGATTTGGAATTATTTAGTATAATCAACAAGTTCATAATAAGTAAACATATTTAACATATTTAATATTTAATAGTCAAATGATTGAAACAACAATTCTTTATAAAACACTGCATATGAATATGTATCCTTATTAAGTTATAAGTAGTTGCACTATAATCATAACATTAATACTTTACTAATGACACACTAATGGGTTTACTAATTGCATCAATGAAAATCATAATTAAAAAAACTAGTTGTAATTGTGTACCATAATGGGTAGTGGAAATTTGGACACGTGGCATGATCACATGTATGTACATTGTACATTAATCGCAACATAGTTGTTGCTTTAATGGCATATTTATAGTAGTTTTAAAGTAGTTTTCACATGTAATTATGATGTAACACCTAAAAAAGTCAAATATAGTTGACTACATATGTATGTATGATGCGTATAAATTATCGTATAGAAGACCCATTTTCAACTCACTTAGAACTCTAATACAATTAATTGATTTTTTGACATAGCAATCTATTTGTTCATACCCTGTATTTCCAAAGGGATGGTGGCACAATAGTTGTAATATTCAAGGGATAGTTGTATATGAGTTGTTTCTTGAACTTTAGTTGCAAGGTGGTGTGGTCTTGATGAATGCAATTTCTCATAATGCTTTTGCATCAAATGGGGTTGTAGTGTTCACAACCCTATAAACTAGTGTTGTTATTTAATTCAAATCTAAAAGTTGCACCTTTTGTCATTGTAGTGTATTGCATGCCACTTCAAACTAACCTAGCTTTGTAATTTTTTTTGCTTAAGCCTTAGTTTGTAAGTTTGAAGGGTTATTGTATACCACATAACATTTTTCATTTTCACTGAGCATGACATTTTTACCAAGTTTCTTGAAACCAAGGGTTTGAAATTGCTTCATAATGTAAGACTAGGTGAATTTCATGTCATCTCTTGTTAAATAAGCTTTTGCAAAATACAAAATTATAGTGTTCAAAATGAATGACAACTTGTATATCGTGCCTATAGCAAAGACCAACCTCCTAGAATGTTTTGTTTTGCACCATATTGTTCCTAACCCTTTTTGATGAAAGTAAATTTGATCTTGGAGCTTTTAAAAAAAGATTACTATGCAAAACAACCATGCTATTATTATAGAACTACCATTAATGTGCAACTTTGTCATTGAATTGTGGTTTACATTAACATTCAACAACCTTTGTAACATTAATTGTTTGATTATTTTACGTTTGTAAATGTTAAGGCATAACAACAAGGATGAGGGATACTTAGAAATCTAATTTATTAATGTTTAAATAAGAATTAGTTTTCAAGGAAATAAATTTGGAATTATTTTCTCTCCCATGTGGAGTTGTATTGTATGGTACATTTTTTAAGAATTTGAAAATACTTGTAGGAAAAAAATAGAAGCATGAAGATTGAGAAATAAAAAGAGGAAATCATAATTGTTGTACAATTAATTTTTTTTTTTTCCATTATGATTTTGTATGTGTATATGTACTTGCTTGAAGCATAGATTTGAATATGTCTAATTTTGTTTTTGGTTTGCATTATGATTTTACATGACAAAATTACTTGTTTGAAGTACATAATTGAAACTGTTGTGCTTTTGTAGATCTTGTTAGTTGACTTGTATGTATTTTTGGGAAGTATGGTTTTATTTTGTGACTACAAATTTGTATTATATTTGA
>Ga0116228_10003703_pt1 | contig 13502 bp, 8 predicted proteins | sample S1TSphfallax_2_FD_89694 | JGI IMG/M metagenome (GOLD analysis project Ga0116228, IMG submission 89694) | Host-associated microbial communities from peat moss isolated from Minnesota, USA - S1T2_Fc - Sphagnum fallax MG | ecosystem: Host-associated > Plants > Peat moss > Unclassified | place: USA... | reverse complement strand
TTTGTTTTGTTTGTCACATTGAGATCTCCCAAACCACAATGTTGAGTGTCACACACTTTGCACTGTTGGAAAGCCAAAGTGGTTTCACAATGTTTAAACCAATGAAATATTGAACAATAGTTTTCAATTAAAAGTCAAGAAAATAAAAAAATTAGGGAAATGGGGGTTGTGCTATTTTTGTAGGGTAAACTCAAGGCCATAAGATTTATTGGAATAAGGGCCCGCACAAGGCAAAGCCAAGCACAGGCATAATCCCATTGGACTCTCCTAGGGATTTTTTTTTATTTTTTAAAAATAAATAAATAAATATATATATATAATTTATTTCCAATGATACCAAGGTGGTATCAGAGGAAAAAATGAAAGAAATTTTTCAACCAAAAAAAAAAACTTGCAAAGAGTAGGCATTGCATGTTTGGAAGTGCCCACCCTATGTGCAGGAAAAATTCCATGCAATAAGGTGCTCTTCAACTACACTACAAAAATCTGCCTAAAACTTTAGGTATTGCTGGAAAGTGTTTAGTGAGAAGGATTTTATGGAGGCAATTCGATAATTCTTAGACCTAAGGTGAATAAGATATTGAATTTTTGAATAATATTTGCCACTGAAAATTCAATACAAATTCAAAAAACTAAAAACTAAAATTTTTAGGGCTCAGAGTTCACACTTGAGCCAATGACACAGGCCACCATAATACTCATTATGGGAAGGGAGTCTGAAATCTGAACATCATCAGCTGTGTATTGAATGGGTTACCCATTAGCATAATTATTGATAGCTGGGTCTAGGCTAAGTTGGCTATAGACTTGGCATGATTTGCCACACAAGATGATGAGGGATAAGTTATAGCAAGAAACCATCCAAGGAAATTTTGGGCACATTAAAGAAACCCCTAAAGTCATCCAAATAAGAAGCATAGCATTAGCTTTCTTTTGAGAAATTTTTTATGTATCCTAAGTGACCATCATCCATATCAAGATGTAGAAAAAGGGCAATGATCCCTAGGAAGATTTAGCCAAATCTGGCTATAAACCAGATGTGAAGTATCAATCTTTAATAAACCTTAATATTAATGGCTAAACACTGAATTATTATTTTTTTAATTTTGGGACTTTTACCTTCTTTTTCCCCTCACTTCTGGCTATTGAAACTCTCCAAATCACTTCAATTTCAAATTTTTAATTTTTAATCTCACTTTTTGGCAACTTTTTCCAGTAAAAAAAATGCTACCTAGGATGAGGCAGTAGTGAAATTCGCACCCCCCTTTCTCAAGTGCTTTTGGGTCACACAAGTAGACATAATTATTACTCTTATCAGGTGAAGTAGGGGTTTTTTCAAGCTTTAAAAATCTTTGAAAGAATCATCATTATATAATAAAGACCGAAGGTAAAAACTGATGGATGTTTCTAATGAGCATAAAAATCTACTCGGTTAATTCAATATATCTATAGGATGCCTTACAAAGCATAAAAGGCCGGTGGGCTTTTCCAAAAGTGTAACGTCCATGGAGTAGCATTTTTTTTTTTGGCTAAAAAGAGCCAAAAGGCTATGTAAGATTTGACCTTCTTACTTGTAAGCTTGTAAGCTTTTTAATTTCTTTTTCTTTTTTGCCAAATTTTAGGGCAACATCCATGAAAGTAGTAGCAACGTCTCTTCTATCACCACCACCATTACTAAAGCTCCTCACATCATTGTTTGGCTTTTTACCACCCCTACTTTCCCTCGCATCAATGTGTTGCGATCGCAATTCGGTTTTGTACCCTTGTAGACAAGGGATTTTAGTGTTAATGTACCCTTGTACCTAGGGGACTTGAGTGTTAAGGGCCCAAGGAATTTGTAAAGTCTAGATTCTGGAACTTGGAATGATAGTGTCACAACTTTGATGGTGGAAAAGGCCTTTTACAAGATTGGATTCATTCAAGTTCATGTAACTTTTGGGGGTGATGTTGTGTCTGTGGACTTGCATTGGAGGATGGAAACTCATAATTGGCAGAATTTGGGGGCTTGTGTTTGCAATGGACCATCGTGATTCACAAGTTTGTAATGTGTGTAACACTAGATGCATAATTTTAAGCTTTTTGCATTGCTTTTTGTTTAAAAGGATGTTGGAATTTGCAAGCATTATGTGCACCCATTGTCATTTGTGAATCATGTTCTTTTTTTCAGTGAACAAATGTATTCACATTGTGATTCATAGGATGTGTGTGTGTGTTTGCATTGTACAATTCACAATGGTTCTTTTGTCAATCCATAGGAATTTCAAGTTCAAGTCTATTTTGTTGTTGTTGTTGTTGTTGTTGAATGCAACATTGTTAATGTTGTTAATTTTATTGAGGTTCAAATTGAATCGGTCCTTGATTTAGATGCTTCAAGTTCAGAGCTTATCACTCCACGTTCAAAAGAACTATAATAAAAGAGAAAAATGTGAACACAAAGACTCAAAGTAGATCCAACACAAGGGAGACATGATTTTATTGGGTTGAATTGATAATCAACGTGAAAGGCAATGTGCACTTGGTGTGATGTTCAATTTGCTCAAAGGTTGAAGGCAAGGAAAAACCCCTAATCCTTATGTTCAATCATAATAAAAGGAGCCAAAAGCATTCATGAAAATCATATTTGCATTATTTTGAAAAAAATCATTTATTGTATTTCATGAAATAATTATCCATCTTTTAGAATTTTATTCATGAAGTTGGAATCCCACAAATTTGAAATCGTTTCATTATGTTATTAAAATCCCTTGTCATACACAAAGCAATTGTTAACCTAATGATTTTCAACACCATTAAAATTGAATGTGTTTTTGTTATTCAAATTTCCATCAAATGTTCTTACATTTATTGTGGGTTCAAACATATTTGATAAAGGGGCCACATGTGTTTATCGTTTTATGTTCATGTACAAATATGTTGTCAATTTGAATTTTAAACATCCTTAATGATCATAACTAAAAATGTGTAATCATGGTTCAAAGCCAAGCGATGTATTATTAAATTTATTAAATAATAATAATTATTATTATTACTACTATAATTGTGGACCATATTTGACTTCAATATCAATGTCTAGTTCAAACTATATTATTTTTAAAAAGGTAGAAATTTATATTTAAAATTCAGCTTTGATATTTAATAAACCAATACATGAAGGTCACATATACATTGTAGTCATTTATAAGGATTTTGACCTTGCCACCAATGGTTCCTTTTATTATGACTACACCCCCCTAAGCTTGATAACTTGCTAAAGTATATAAGTAGGCACAAAACCAAGGTTGGTAGTTGAAGGGTCAAGATTGGGTCCTTTTTTCAAGCGTAAACACCAACATCAATATAATGAAAAGATTTACATCAAGTTTGAATGCCCTTCCATTTTGGATTTGGTTGTCCAAGAACTTTTATGTGAGGAAAAAAAAAGTTTGTCCAATTTGTTTTGATCTATCATCTTACATTTAAGTGCCAACCAATGATAATGTTTGCATGTTTAGAATATTTGTTTATGGTGCTTAAGGTCAAGCACACACTTTATAAACATTGAAGTGACTATGTAGGTTCATAAATTATTAATTGCATGAATGAATTGTTGTTAAAGTTTACTCAAATTTTCATAATTGTGTCAAATTTCTTATTTATTAATGTAGATGAAGTCATTACAATCAACAACACCTCTTAGATTTCCTTACACTTATATGTCATTCAAGGTTGGAAAAGGATCTTGTTGTTGGTTTGTGTGGAAGAAGTAGGTGTGCAAGGGCACTATTAATAATGTGTTTCAATTGATGTTCACCACCATGGCCGCTTATGTGGGACTATCTATTATTAATTTGGGAAGGAAACTCATGACTCTAATGTAAAAGGTTAGAAGACTATTATGATTTTTTTGTATAGGACATTTGACTATAAAAGATTGGATTATAGGATTTTATTATCAATTTTTGATTATTATATTTGATTACAAGATTTGACCATTGAAATTTATTCTTTACATGTTATACCAAAAATTTAATGATAATAGTTAAACTAATAGTTAAGATTTTTAAATTGTAAATATGATTTATTTATGCTAGTTTTGGAAAAAATTTAAAGAATCTATTTTTTTGACGGGTTTACCATTTTGGACTTAAAAGTTCACTACTAATTCTAATGTATTTAAGTGTTAATTATTTTGAATATGGGTAAAGTTTTCTAGTTTGTTGCATTTTACATAATCCAAGTTCTTGTATTCTTGAAATCATATTTTCCATTACATTTATAAAAAAAAACTAAGCATATTCATAGTTAAGGTACCATTTTTTGAACATAAGATTCAAGAATTTTGTTTTTGTTATCTACTAAATATAGAATCTACATATAACCAATTTAAGTGTGAGAATTTGACTAATTCAAATTATGATAATTCTTATGGTGATGATCATTTTTCACATGTGGGCATATTCATAGTTATGATACCATTTTTGGAGACATGATTCAAGGATTTCAATTTTATTATCTACCAAATACAAAATCTACATGGAATCAATTTAAATGTAGACATTTGGATAATTAAAATTATGATAAATTCATATGGTGGTGGTCATTTTTCACATGCATATGTAATTATTCATTAATGTTTTGGTAAAAAATTAAAAATGCATAAAATGAATTCATAAATTTGTCATTACAAAAAATCATGTTTGTAACATCTAACTATTTTACACCTAGAGCTCCAAAACAATTATGTTGCAACTATACTACAATTGTCCCATGGAAATATAAGGAATTAATAAATGAAATGTTATGTTAAAAAATCAAAGAGATGTAGTATAGTTGCAAGTTAGTTACAAGATGGACATTTATATAGTAAAATGTACACAAAGTAGATATAGTTGTAATCAAATTTCACTTTGTTAACAAGTTGCACTTTAATCACATGTGACAATTACATTACAACTAAGGTAATTGTAACACCCAATTAACAATTACTTTGTAGCTAGTGTATGGCCTTAACACATACAATCATGTGACATGTATGCATTGTCATTCTCCATTAGATCTAACAATTTTAACTCTTTTGCAACTAGTTATCAACCGTAATTCCTAGTGATACAATTAGTTATGCCACTAAACTTTGACTATATAAAAAAAAAAATTCATTATTTTGAGATTATTGTTCAAATGTGATATGACTAACAAGTGTCAATTATGTTGCAACCACAATATCACATCACATGCAAACTATGTAATTGATTAAAAGTGTACTCCTTAAGTGAGATTGAAGTAATGTATACATTGTATTATCATTCATTAGGATGCACATTACATTATCAATGTTATTAGCATTGTTCACATATATACATGGTCATTATGACCAACTAATATGCAATTCAATTTCAATTTGAAATTTGAAATGTGAAAATATGAAACTTGGATTAGATATGTAAAAGCAAATGAAATGTGATAATAAGTTAATAGATCTCCCCTTTTACAACCTTCGTGTGCTTATGCATACTTTCAAGAAATTCGAGATGAATGAAAGGAGAGGGCTTTTATTTTCTAACACCTAACATCTAGTAAACATATGAACCAAAACAACCAAATCTGCAAAACCAACATTTAGACATATTAGCGAAATCACCCATGCTAACTAAGGCATACATGTGGTCATCATGAACAACTAGTATGCAATTACATTATAACTTGAAATTTGAAATTTGGAAATATGGAATTTGGGCGGGAGACCCTTAGCAAGCCATGACACATTGTAATGAATCAATAGATCTCCCCCTTTGAATCAATGACCCTCATGTGCTTGTGCCTATTTTCAAAAAATTCAAAATCAACTAGAAAAGAGAAGATCTTTCTTTCTAAACATTTTGTGCATTTTATTGGTTTTTGATGATAAACCTATCATGTGTTACATAATTTAATTTGTCTTTGTTTTTAATGTAGAACTAAAGTTCAAAGGTTGTTGCAAGTTGTATTGTTCAATTAGAAAACTTGAAGACTTGAAAGTCCACCATTCATGTTCTTTTACTTATTTGCATCAAAGAAAAATTGTGTGAAGAAAACATTCATTTTGTTTAAAAGTTGACTTGTAAGGTGTTATTTACAATGGCAAGGGATTTGGCAGGGGTGAAAAAAATTGTGACGAAAATCATGTTGTGAATTTGTTTGTGTTTGAACATTTGGATTTTATGGTGAAAGGTGGAATTGAAGCATAACTAGTTTGTTCAAACATGTGTTATTTGTGCATTTATTCTAACTTTTATTTTCTTAAATTGTTTTTGTTCTATATAGGGCTTTGTTGATAATGTTTGAGTCCATCAAAATCAAAGTCGCACATAAAAGATAAGGTTTTTTGAAAAATAAAATGGTCGTTGTGTTCAAAGATATATAATTAAGTACAATAACATGTACATGTGATGTTATATAGTTTTGCTAGTTTGTTAATAACAATGTCACTAAATGTATTGTTTATTGTGTAATGAATCAAAACAAGACATGCAAAACAAATGTTAAAACAACAAAGGTGAAGCAAGAGACCATATATGGTAAATCTAACCTTAATACTCCAATTATGTGATGCATCTTATTTGAAAACCATCATTGTGTATTAGTGTAGGTTGTATTTAAATTGTGCATATTTTTTGTCACATTGTTGTCACATTATGTTAATGTTAGTGACATTGTAATTGATAGTTGCAATGCAATTGTAATGTGTTAGGTATGAATTGCATTTCAATGATAAATGAATTATAATTATTTATGTATGTTGTTTGCTAGAACAAAGTTAGTGTGTTAAGGTAAAATGGATTATAGCAATGTAGACATAATAAATTCGATGCATAGATTAATAAGGACTTATTGGAGCATGTCTCATTAGGATTAAAAATTTGTTGCAATCTAGTTGTGGTTGATAAGGATTTACGAAAACGTTGTTTTGCTAAGATTTGAAGTTTTTTTTGGAAGGAAGAGCAACACCTTCCAATAATGGAAGAAGAAAAAGGTAGAGTAGGAGACAAGATATGGCAAAATAGCTATAGTATTTATAGTGTAGAACAAAATAATTGTTAAAAGTTCAAAATAAAGTTGTGTTTTGTTTTTTAATATAGATGTTAGAGATGTTTTTGTTGAAGAACATACTGTATAGAATTGGTGACTAGAGTGAGAAAATGGAGAATAATGAAATTTGTTGATTTGATTTCTTGTAATATCTTTCCTACAATAGTTATTTTTGTATTTTTGTTAGAGTTATAGAGTTAATGTAAAAAATAGCATGTACCATAGTGTCATTATAGTTGTACAAAATTTTACAAAACATCTCAAAGAATGGAACTATAATTTAACAGTTTTACCTAGCAATACTTGACTATTGTGGTTCATCATATTTGTGATGGCCTTTTATATGGGAAGAGGAAAACCTTTGCCATTAATAGGTTGAGAATTATATTTAAATTTATAATCAAATTGTATGTCAATTAAAAGGAACTTTGGGTGCATTCATAATAACAAAAACCATAAGGGGTCAAAGCACAATTGGGGTACCCTTTAAAAAACACTATTCATTCCTAAAGGCTCAAATTCACCTTTTTCTTCATTTTTCTTATGCCCTATCTTAGATTTCCCTTTTTTTTCTCATGTCAAATGACATAATTTTGTTTCAAATTTCATATAAGCATCTAGAATATATATATATATATATTTCATTTATGAAAGTAATAATAGTAAAATTTATCCAATCTGAGCCATGTTTTATCAATGGCCCAAAATTCCTAGAAATTTGATTTTTTGAAACATTTTACATTGCAATAAAACACTTGGTTTTTATGTCACTCATACATTTTATGTACATTAGTACCTAAGGTGTTTGTGGTAAGAATTTTGGGCCCAAAAAAATTGTTTAAACATTTCTTATGAATCCTTGAACTTTTTTTCTCAAGAGACAAAGTCTTGGATTTGTTTTTTCAAGACTTGGTAGGAATCCTAAAACTTGTTCATATTTGATATGTTGTGCATAGAATAGTACCTTAGTAATGTATATATTCATGAAGCAAATAACACTTTCAACATGAATGTGTCATTAAGTTACAAAAACATGTTTTAAGTGAGGGGGTCCACTAGATACAAAAAAATACGATCCTTTTTGGTACCCCAACCATACTTTGACCCTAAGACACATAACCAATGTTTAGTTTTTCATGTTTTTGTTTCAAAAATTATACTAATGTTGCAAGTTTTTAATTTGTTTACATAACAAGATTTCTAATCTATTATGGAGAGATGTGTTATAACATATATTTAGTTAATTTTAGAATAAATTGTCAATTCTAAACTTTTTTTAACCTAATGATTGGGATCAAATTTGAGACAAAACATTGTTAACATCTATTTGTTGGATCATTTAGTAAGGCAAAACATTATTAATATTTACTATTGCATCATTTGATAGCCCTTGAATGAAAGCTTCTTCTTAATTTTCCAATTTTCAAATGGTCAATTGTTAATTTTGGACTTTTCAAAAGTATAAAATTAAATAAATACAGGATTTATAATTTGAAACTAAATTAATGAAGATAGAATATTTAAATGAATTCATTAAGCATTATAACCAATGTTTAGTAAACATTATAAACATTATTATTTTTAGCAAAATTATTCAAACATGACATATTTCAAGGGAGGTCCTTAAAAAATATTTATATAATAATATATTACAACATTTTATAAAGTCAAATTTGATTTTTTTCCAACTTTCAAATGGAAGATTTCAAGGATATTTTAAGAATATTTTGGGAATATAGTCACCTAAATGGGTAGGTGTGGTTCCTCTTAACATGGAGGAATCCATCTTTTTAAATGCTCTTGTAATATATTTTCCAACCTTGAATGTTAGTGCATACAATTTCAAATCAATTTCATATTTATATATAGTGATGGATGTACTTTTTCACTATGTTTCACAATTTGGGCAATTATAATGTGCATGCAAGATTTGCACATTTGCATTATGAATTGCAATTTAGTTGCTGAATTATATTAAAGTTAATTGCCACACAATTGCATTGGACCCCATATAATTAAACACATAGTTACAAAACAATATACATGAAGACATAATTATTGGATAATATTAATGTGCCCTAAATCAATATAATGGTACAATAATTGTACGTGAATTGCAAAACATAATAATAGACTTCATCAGTCAATTGATGAATGAAATGCCACAATGGCATTTGGTTCATTTGTAATAATTTGGATGGGAAATTGACATAGATGAACTTAGATGCACCATATTGCATTTTAGTTATTACATGTAGAATTATATTCATGTTTGTTGCAACTTGTTCGATAAAACTCAAGCTCATATAAATACCATGAGTTGCAAGTGTGGGCTGTAACTCAAAAACCTAGTTGCAAGCCTAGTTGTAAAACCTTGGATTTTCTCATAATGTTTATAAACAATTTGACATCTTTTCTTGCATGATTATTTTTTGCACACGTGATTTGCACTTGGGGCCGCAAACTTTAAATCTAGTAAATATAAACAATTAACCAAATTGTCAAAATAAAAACCTTTTTCCTTTACAATCTTTTCAAAATGAATTATGTAACTTTCAAAATTCTTGTACCCTATATGATATAATGAAATGCATTTGATGAACTTTTTAAAACATAAATGTAAGCATATTTTATTTATGAAACAAAATTGAAGTCAATGGCATTTTAAAATGAAGATTCTAATGAACAAAAGGATTCAAATTATTTAAAAGGATTCAAAGGGACATTAATGTTATTTTCAATATATGTTTATATTTTAAAATTAGTTTAACATGACATAATTTTAATTATAAGCATAAAAAAATTGATTATAATTATAAAAAAATAAATATTATAAAAATTCAAAATAATCCTTTGTAGTTTTTTTAAAAAATTAGATAATCCTTATGGGTACATTAACCATGAATAGGTTGTTTACATTTTGTAATTGTATTTGATTCATAAAATTGAAAAAATGGTTGTTCAAAGGTTGTTATTTTTCACATTAAGTGTTCATGTAAAAAATTAATAGTCTATTTGCACTATTGCTTTCAAAATTTCTTGCTTGTGAATGTCATTTTGAAATTACGAAAGTGTGTTTTTACTTCTTGCTCTTATATTTCCAAAACCCAAACTATTTCCAAGTAACCTTAACATGTAGATTGTGATGGCAACAATGTATTTCAAGGTTTAAAAACTAGTGTGACCACTCAAATGAAGGAATTAATGGTTCCATATGTAATGGAATGCATTGTTTTGTGCATCAAACAAACTTGGCAATGTTAATCTTATCAAATTTGAGTTTGGTGGTTCACTTGGAGGCTTTGTATGGGATTCATTTCACACATTGAAAAAAAATCTTAAATTAAAAAAGTTGTGTGATGTGTTCACCAAAAAAGGAAACAAATTGTTGTGAAATGTGAAGACAAGATGGATCAACATGATGTCTCTTGCCAAACATGTTATGGAGCAATACCCAACCTTTGCTTGTAAATATGCATTCCAATGTTACAAAGAATAACATTGCCAATATGAACTTGAACCTCTTTTGCAATTTGGAGTCAATTATGGGGTTGCATGCCATTTTAAACCACTATTGGATTATGACATGTTGATCCTAGGATGCTTTCCTATGTGATTATATTAATTCAATGAAAAATTACCAAGTTTAACTTTATTATCTTTACATTGATTTCTATACAAAATTTGATGTCCTAAGTTTTGATGAGCTAAATGTTTTGAGACAATCAATAACAATAATTTGCCCATGAGTTGGTGTGTAGACTTGAATGGTGAAAAAGTTTACTATCTCATGATTGAATTTTTGAATTCTAAATATTTTGTCAATCAACATTGCCTTGTAACAAGTGAAGTGAAGCCAATGTTTAGGTCGAACTTCCAACTGTGTTGGTTCATGTGAAAAATTGTTGTGAACATTCTACCAAGTTTTAACTTTTTAGTTCAAAAACTATAAGACAAATCCCCATACCGTGAGCTTATGTTGGCTTTAGATGCGATTTACCATAATTTTTGGATTGATCACTTGAATGATGTCAAGGATGTTTTCCAACAACATTTGCCAATCATCAAAGCAACATATTGTGCTCCTTGCAAGGTGGGAAGGATGGGGTTTGGGTGAAAGTTCTCCTCAATTGCATACTTTGGATTTGCAATGTTCTTTTTAAAAAATGACCATGGTTATAAACAATAAATTTGTGTTAAAGAAGGGCTTTTTGTATCAATCTTATCATTCAATTGTGGTTGAAGATCAACCCTTCTTCCATCTTCAAGCACAAGTTTTTGGAATACATACAGTTGACCAAGAAAACATGTGTTGAAGTCCTAAGGTATGTGAAAAATGAACAATGTTCTTAAGTCGTGGCATTCATGTAAAGTAAGTTGACCAAGAAAACATGCGTTCAAGTCCTAAAATATGTGAAAAAAGAACAAAGTTTTTAATTAGTGCCATTCATGAAAAATAAGTTGAAAAATTGTTGAACCACCTACTTTGATTTGTGAATTTGGTTTCATGCACAACAATTCTACACCATTGACAACTTCCCTTTCAAAGAGGTCATCACCTAGTGGAGGGGCACAAAAGCTTCAATATTGTGTTGATTGTTAAAGATAGATGGCATATTGGTGAATTTTGGATTTTGGAAGCAATTAGTTTTTTTGTTTGCTTAGTACCCTTTTTTATGCAGCAAGTTGCATCTCCATTTGCTTTCCCAATTTCAACTTAAGGTGAATTTTTAAAATATTTGTCCTTTTTTTCTTTTGTTAATGGTCATTTTTTTTTGTTTCAGATTTGATTTATCACTTGGGAGCTCCATCATCCTTGACATGCATGTTTATTGGTTAATAATGAAATAATATATATTGAAGCATGGAGTGGCTTACATCTACAACTTGGTCATGCTTCAAGGTTTTTATATGCACCATGCAATATGCATTGTGCAACTCTTTGATTTGTTTTTTATTTTATACTTGTGGTTGCGTTTATGTTGTGGGTGCAACAAAATATTATTTCACATGGACAAAGTCTCTTTTGAGATTGGGGTTCAATTGTCGTTCAAGGTTGTAAGGAAATCAAAAGGTTTCAAAATTCTAATTTTAGGCGTGTTCATTGTGCATGTTGATTTTTGTTCATCTTTTGTGAAATTTTCCATGTGATCAATGCCATGTAAAGTGAACATTGATTACCAAAGCATGAAATTGTGTGATATTGAATAGGCAAAATACCTCACAACGAAAGCTTTGAAGTCGACAAAAATTTCTCTTACACTAACCATGATAGTCAATTACACAATTGCATAAGATCTTGCTTAGCCAATTTCTTCCTCTCCAAAATGACTCAAATAATCATATACTTGGACACATGTTTGTCAAGTAATTAATTGATTTTGGAATTTTCAATTCAACAAATAGAATACTCTCGAAGATTCAATATTTTCCTTGACAACATTTTGTTTAGATTTGTTTTGGGGGTAAATCTCAAACATTTTGAAAATAATATAATTAGGTAGTGTGTAAGCTGCCAAGGCAGTAGTAGGGTAAACAAATTGGAGCAGGTCTTCACACTCTTTAACCAGAGAGAGAGAGAGAGAGAGAGAGAGAGATCCATTGAAGTGAAGTGTGTTGCTCTTACAGATCAGATTGTGGGCAAATGATGATCTGCCAAACCACCCAAGTCTACAATACTATAACTGTAAATGCTTAGTCTACATCCCCACAGAAGAGACAGTAGTCCCCACAGACAGACAAGTTGAGATTCAATTTGCCCGGATGATGATGATGATACATGTGAGCAAATTATGGTATTTTTTTCACAAGTGTGGAATCATCATCACTCATGTGGTTATAGTCGTCATTCATGTTGGATATAGTAGAAAGTTGAGCAATGTCTTGTGCATAAACAGTGCCCTACAACTTACAAATTCAATGCTTGTTTAGGGTCAGTCACCAACAAATTGCCTTGCGTGCAAGAGGAGAGTGCATCTTTCTTCATAATTCTTATTTCTTGAGTGAATTCAATCCCTTTTTTTTTTTGGGTAGGGGTGATTCTTCCACAAGTTGGTGACTTTTTTCGTGAATGTGAAAAATGGGTGTTTTTTTAGTGGGGTTTCTGATCACCAGTTTTTTCTTATAAAATTTAAAAAAAAATAAAAATTTGCTAGATTCTACACCAGGTTTCAGTAGGTTGCCAACAATATAAGAGGATGCTTAGACTTTTATGAAATTGAATTTCACCTTTTTTAAATCAATTAATTTGGCAAAAGAAATCATCTTATGGATGATCACGATTCATCACTTGAGTAATGGGTTACATCACAAATTTGATGCATCAGTTGATTAACAATGGGCTACATCACAAAATTGAAAAAAAAAAAAAAAAAAAAAAACTTCTTTTGTTTCTGGACAATATCAAAAAAGTTTTAATTGTTTTGTTTTTTGGTGGGGGGGGGGGGTTTTTTTTTGTG
>Ga0116228_10003702_pt1 | contig 13508 bp, 8 predicted proteins | sample S1TSphfallax_2_FD_89694 | JGI IMG/M metagenome (GOLD analysis project Ga0116228, IMG submission 89694) | Host-associated microbial communities from peat moss isolated from Minnesota, USA - S1T2_Fc - Sphagnum fallax MG | ecosystem: Host-associated > Plants > Peat moss > Unclassified | place: USA... | reverse complement strand
TTCATGAAACCTGGTGGTTCTTTTTGAGAGTTTTGGAATGGCTGGAATCAGTGATTCTTTGGTTGTGATCTTTTCAGATACTTGGAACTGGCAGTTCTCTGATTCTGAAATATATAAAGGAACTGAAACTCATGGTTATTATGAAAATCTAAGACCCACCCAACACTGGATTTGATCCAGAGTTGCCTTTAATAAGGAATATCATCGGGTCAGGTCGGGATTGGGGGGACACAAGGTAACCCTATTATATCTGAGTCTATAGAACATAATGTAGTTTCATTGTTATATTTTGAAGGAATTTTTTTGAAGTGTGGTTTGAATTGAAGGATTGATTGGTCATTGCACTTCAAGTTTGAAAGGAATACTAACATTTTGCCATGAAGTAGAAGTTAGAAGGATTAAAGGTTTCATCCTTTAAACGAGAATATGGCTTGAATTTTAAGCCCAGTGATGTCATGAGAACTTTGCATGTACATAGATGACGTTGTGATGAAATGGATCATTCTTCACCTCTTTTACTATCTTTAATTAAGTATGGATGATCTGCTCGCTACAGTAAAGTGATTTTCATCATTTGAGATGCAGTATTGTTCTCATGGGCGAATTTTCGCCAAATTTTGACCTGAAAAATGTGATTTCAATCTGTCCAAAGGATTTCTAGCACCAAAAAATGGTTCAAATTCGCCAGATTTCAAGAAAAATAAAATCCAAATCACCAGAATTTTATGATAGGTTCCAGTAGGAACCCAAGAATAAAGAAGGATCCTTTTTGTAAACTCTTATATCTGGTAATGTAACCAAATCAAGCCCAATGATGTCATGAGAACTCATTTGGGGAGTGAGGAAGAATTTTTGCAGTGTACTTAAATGGTAACATATTCCAATTCATGCATTACCATAGCCAGACATTCATATTCAAGTGTCAAAATATGTAAATAAAAAGATTAGTGACTCATTGCCAGGATACTCAAGGCCATCTGCATAGATCAACAATATTGGAAGTTGGGATACAGACAAGATCCAGAGAAATAATAGGTAGGGCTTGTTATCCTGGTGATGGAGTTTAATGCAAGTTCATGGAGAACACAGTAAATGCATCCATAGCATATGGCTTGCTCCATCCAAAATTGGGTCCACCCAATCAAGCCTGTGTAGGATAGTATACTTCATTTCAGTTACCTACTTGTCATGCACTCTTCATTCCTCCTAGAAGGTCTACAACCTAAATTTTTTGCAATTCAGAATTTGTCTGAGTGTGGAGCATGTGAAAACTTGAAGATGAGGTCCACCCACAGACTCCATAGCAGGACAATGCCCAACAACAAAATTCTTTATGAATTTTTTTGACTGTACCCAAATTATGATTATCATTTTAAATATATTTTATACACACTATATTTAGCGAAAAATAACTGTTCTAGTGGTTAGAATTTTTATTTTTCAACCAGAAGGTTCAACGTTCAATTTTTTTGTAATTTTTTTTTCATGAACAAAATGAATAAAAAAATAGCCTCTGGGCAACTTCTTCAAGCTAGATGCCTTGGGGAGAGGGAGTAAGTTGTCTTGGGGATTAACTTCCCTCATGGAGTAAGTTCTAAAATTTTTGACAAGAAAATATGATAGTGAATTTTGTTCAAATCAAACATTCTTTATATCATTGGAAAACTTTCGAAACATGAATATTTGAAATGATCTTGCATTCTTAATTTGAGACAATGAACTAAAAGTTATAATGAAAAGAAAAGTTGGAAGTCAAATTTCTTGGGGGAGAAGTGGACTAAGTTGCCTTTTCCTCCAAGGAGAAGGGAGAAGGGGAGTTGCCTTTTCCCTTGAGGAACAACTTAATGCCTTTCTCCCTAGGAAAATTGTTCTTTAGCAAAACATGGTTGAGGCTACCATTTTGTCTCCTTCTCCGTGGGGAAAATTCCTTTTTCCTTGCAACATTTAGCTTGAAGAAGTTGCCTAGAAGCTTTTTTTTTTCATCCATCTCATTAATGCAAGAAAAAGAAATTTTGAGAAAAAAATTGAACCCTAAACCTTTTGGTTGAAAAGAGAGATTCTAACCACTACATCACTTATTTTACTTGGAAACATTATGTAAAAAAGATAATTAAAATGTTAATCATAGTTTGAATATAGTCAAAAAAATTTCAATTTTTTTTTCTTTTGAAGCAGTCTTGCAACTATGTCAAAACCGGTGCCAAATTTAATTCATTGCTCTTATTTAGTATTTGCCGACTAGGTTAACATTTGTGCACAAGATGCTTTGATTAGCAAAAGGCATTGCATAGTGTAACATTATTATTGATTGATTGGTTTAAGTATTGATTGATTAAATTGGTTTGGATCTTTTAACTTTTATAATCCTATGTTCATGTTTATGGGTGAATCATAGAAATAATAAGCTAGCCATCTTGAATAGAAGATTTAATGTTGAAGGTCCAAATAGCAAGGGTGGAGTTGCTTTTAAAATTTATTTAAATTACTAAATAGTTGAAAGCTTCATGCTAGTTTCACAGGTAGAGAATGGTTAGTTGGGATGTTAAAAAACTTTTGAACAATTGTAGGCCTTTGCAAAAATAATCATTCAATGAAGCCCATGAAATGAAAGTCTTTTATTTCACATTTTTGTTTAACCACTAAATGCTTGTTAAGTTTTAAAAAGTTAAAAAAAAATAAAATTGAAATGCCACAAGGCCATACATTGCAACATTGTCATAGGCCCCAAATAACATGTTGGTTTGAAAAGTCCACATCAATGTAAAAGGGATTTAGATGAAAGTAAAACATGCAACAACCTTTAGGGGGGAAGTTTTGTACTTGGGAAATAAGTTATAAGAAGGAGCAATCTAATGAAGGTAGATAAGGATCCCAATTATATTTGGGAAAGGTAGATGTGCAACTCTTATTATGATTAATCCATTTGTAATTACTTGATTTTCTTGTAGTAGGGAAGACATTTTTTTAACAATTTCAATTTGACTAGTTGTCTTCAGAGTTGAAATTAGCAAGTATTGGGCGTTTAAGAGTAAACATGACAAGAATGCATATGCATCAAATTTCTTCCATTAATGAACCATTGAAATATGGGGAAAGAGAAAATGACTGGAAGTGGATGAAGTGGTTGGCATGGAATAAGGGTTAGTTTCCATGTCTTTTGCACCCCCATTGATGCATATGCATTCTTGTCATGTTTACTATTGAACACATGTGCATCAAGAATGCATATGAATCAAATTTCTTGTCATGTTTGATGCATATGCATTCTTTTGCACCCCCATTGATGCACCCCCTTGTTAAGGGCAAAATGGGGTTAGACTAATTAGGATAGTTGAAAGCAATTTGAAATTGGTTTGTGGTGAAAAATATCTTTTGAGGGATTTGATTTTGAATCAACAGATGTATGTTGTAGATTATTTTTGGAGATAGCTTAGATTAAAGCTGAGGAGATGAACTACTTTGATATTCAAAGATATATGTTGTTCTTTGTATTTTTTGATTATAGTTTTTATTTCATACTATTTTAATTTTTTTTTTCCAACCAATTGTAGAAATGATTTTGGTGTAGATTTTGGGTAGATACATGGTATGGTGTCGACAATTTTAGGGAAAATTGGGACTACGAATAATATAAAAAATAAAAATACGTAAGGTTTCACTCACTTAAAATTTTTCTAGAGATCACATGTAGTTAGTTTGAGCTTCAAACGTATAATAAATTATTAAACCCATCAATATGTAATTGATTGGTAGTTGTATCATTATGTAAAAATAAACTAATAATTTTATAAACATTGATTTAGAACCCTTATTTTACAACATATTATCATTTTTTAATTAAATTTGAAAATTCATTCCTTTTATGTAAAATGGTAAAAGCAACATTTAGCCCATCTACATCTTCAATGGTTTTTTTTTTACAATTTAAAAGATCACAATTTTCATCATTATTATAACATAATGTATTAACAAATGTTTTAAAACCATCCAATATGAATGTCACAACTTGAAAATAAATTGAAAATTTTAGTGAAGAAGATTCTTCCTCATGGTTGTTTTTTTACATGTGAAAAATTTCATGGATAAAGTACCATTAAATCTAGTTCTTTATAATCCTTTTTTACAATTGCAGCATTGTGACAAGGTTGTTGCAAAGTAAAAATGTACTCCAATTAATGATTAATTTGTTCACATTTGCTCCAATTTCATGATATAATGATATGATGGGATGTAAACCACCATCAATTGTAAATTTCAGTTACAAAATGTTTGCCAAATATCCACCATATGATGTATCAAAGTTCCATAGGTATCAAAAACTATCAAACTATGACAATTTTTTGTTTACACTGTAGCATGCATTTACTATTTTGAACATTTTTATCATATCTAATTTTTTGTTTTTCTGAAATTTTATTATTGTTTACAAATTTTAATGTTTTAATAAAAATATGTTAATACAAAAATCTTAATTAGAAGAGCAGAATTTGATTAACATTTACCACTTATATAAGAGACAAATAATCCCCCTAACCATGTATGCAATAGGAAATTCAAAACCATAAATCTCAACAAGCTGTCTTAATTTTCTTTGTGCAACAAAAATTTAAGAAAAAATGTGAAACTTAATTTGTTGAAATTATTCTTTTTACAACAAGACACACAACAACCAAAACAAACATATTACCACTTTTAAAGTTGGGGAGGTGCTTAATTAACTTGTTTTACATCCATGCTTAAAATGTCATCTATGTTCATCACCAACCACCAAACACATCAATGGCAAATGATAGACAACACCTCCAAGATCAATAAAACCATAGAAAATTTATTAGAAAAATTCACTCTCCATACAAGTTCAAAAAAAGAACAAGCAAATAACTAGGCATATTCACGTCTTCACAAGTGTGCACTACCTCCAAAATGTTTTTTTCCAAGTTGCAACATCCAACACACTTCATTTTTATTGATTGATGAAAGGCAAAAAGGTGGTAAACTCTTCTAGTGTTACTAAGAGAAACACCATGGAGATCACAAAACAAATATGTGTCAAGGTAGTGGATGGCTTCATTGGTGACACCAAAACTAGGAATTGTTAAATTTAGGGATTACACTTCAAGAATTTCTTCTTTGTAGACATTTGTGCAGATGAGGTTGACAACATGGGCATTGGTAGTTAAAACTAAGGCAAGTTCACCCATACCAATTTTTGTTTTTTCAATTTCCCAATGGAATGAAGGTGGTAGCATCTTTAGGCAAATTTTGATTTAACTACTGACATTATTTAAAGGAATATTTCAAATTATAGAAAGCAGATCTAAATGTAGCAACACCCTCCTTTCAATTTTTTTTTTTTTTGGCCCTTGTAGATAATTGTTTGAAAAGAAAAAAGGTTTTTGTGACAGAACATTTTGTTTTTAGAAAATTGTGTTGCTCTAAAAATCTTTCGTTATAAAAATAAAGATTGAGTTCCACACCCTTTATTATTGATTAAATGGGTTGCCTCTTGGGTTGTTTTTTAAAAAAAATTGGCCCATCGATCACAAAAAATAAAACAAAAATTTAAAAGGCTTCCCAAAATAACAATTTATGTGTGAGGATGGAGTGCGACCTACAAATATTTTTGGATGTAAAAGGATAGGGTTGGATAATGTAGTGTCAAAGGTGCCCTAGCTTTCAATTGGTTGTTTCATGTTCATGATGATGTGAACATCATTAATCAAAGGATGACAATGGAGAAGTGTATATTTAAAAAAAAGGCTAGGTTTGTTTGTTATGTATTATATGTTGTAGGTGACTATTGGTGATGGACAATGCATTGAAGCCATTGTGGGCATTTGGTTTCTTGTTAGTTGCCAAATTGTGGTGTGATGTTGGATTCTTATATTTGGTGTTTTTTTTCCTTGATGGTGGATGCTCAATTTGTGGTGGGTGATAAGCGCATGAGATTGGTGATGGTTGATGGTGTTTGTGTGGAAAAAGATTTAAAGGATAGAAGATGGTGAAGTAGGCGTTTGGCATTGAAAAAAAAACTACGTAATATTTTTATCTTTTTGATGTGAGGCATGTTTCTTTTTTCTAGTATGTTAATAAGGAAGAATTGCAAGCAAGGGGTATGTCTGTGAGGTGGTGTAATATGTGTTTGGGGCAAATTAATTAACCATGTAAATACCTTCCATTAAGACCATGAAGGCTCCTATGAATATTTAAACATGTGAATTAATAAAAATAAGATCAATGGGGTGGGAGGCAATGAAAAATCTAGAATAGTGTGGAATGGGGTTTTGGCTATCATTCTAGGGAAAAATGGGATCAACATTTGGGATGTGCTCATATGAGATTTTAATTTGTCACTAAGGGTTGGAAGAAGATTTTCCTTTTTCTCTAATTTCTAGGATTATGATTGAAATTTTGTAGTAAAATGGAGTTTAATCAATAGTTACATATAAGTATGTTGGAGATAATTTCTAGGAGGTTTGTTTTGGGAAAATCGATAAATGGTTATACAAATTTCAAATTCCATAAATAAGGGGGACATGGAATTTTAAAAAAAAATGGATGTGGGATCTTTGAGGAGGAGAGATATGGGGGGCATATGTGTTTGAGAGTTTAAACTTTTTGTCTTATGAATGGAGGGATCCTCTAGACATACATGTGTTTGTAGATTCAATGTCAACAACTAGACCTAAAAAATTCCATGATATTTTATGAAATGTTTCAAAAAGATTTGATCCTAATGCCACATTTTTCAAATTTTAGGTAGAATTCACGAATTAGTGCATCAATAATGCATATGTTGTAATGAAATTGTTTTTTATTAAAATCTATAAATTGTTCATTTTCTTATTTAATTTCCAAGGAAAAAAGTTATGAAGTATGACCAAGTGTTGTGATTTTTTTTATTGAACATAATTGTAATTTACCTTGCCCCAATTTTTGCCTACATGAATGGTTCCCCTTTGGCTCACCTATATAGATTAAAAGGGGAGAACTTTGAGCAAAAAAAAATGGGATAAAGTAAGGTGCTATTGGGAATACCCTTGGGGAACACATTGTGAACTTGAAAATCTTAGGGATTATTATTAGAAACGTGATGAAAAAAATTAAATAAAAAAACTTCCATCTTCACACCCTACCTTCCCCCCACCCCCCTACAAAAAGAAGAAGAAGATAAGCCTTCTAAGATGTATGTTTAATTCTCTCATTTCGTACATGCATATTCTATTCTAAGCATGGTTGCCACCATTTTTTTTGCTTTAATACCCCTTCTACTAAACACACCATAACTATTGGGCCTTTACCATACTATTGGTGTTTATGACATCCAACACAAAATGCTAATCATATCCTTAGGCCCCCACCTATAAACATGAAAAATTAAACAATAAAAGCTAAGAGTTTATTGTATTTAAATGCCACCAACTTGACTTATAATAATGATGGTTGGTTGTTTAAACACTATGAGAAATCATGTTCACAAAGACCACATTGCCTTGCAAATAGAGTTCAAAAACCATTTAAGTACAAATATGTTGCAATTACATCCTCCAAAGTGCAACTCATATGGACTTTATAAACACGGTGATTTAATAAATAAATTTTCATGTTAGAAAATAAGCTAGTTGTTGAGTAGTTGTACCATAGTTTTAAATGTGTTTCATATATAGTAATTTATACACACCATATTTGCGCATGTAGTCAATTACATTTGGTTTTTTAGGAATTGCATTATAGCTGTAATGTGCAACTAAATTAAGATTGTTAAAAACAAACTACACATTGAACAACTTCTTTACAACTAGCATATAACTTTCATATGTGCAATTACACCATGTGTCCACATTCCCACCGTTCGTGAGGTACAAGCTTTGTAATTGGTTTTCAACTATTAAATTTGTTCGTGTCTAGTTGCCCATTATTGCGCCATTATTGTGCCACATGGATGCTATTTGTTGTTACATATATATGTGCCATTATGGGGTCACAATATTAGCATTATTTTACAACTAGATGGCCATTATAGTGTTAATATTTAACCACTAATAGAATACTATCAATTCACTATCCATATAAAGTGTGAATTTGTAGATTTCAAATTGGATCCCAATGCTACATAAACTATATTAAAAATATCTATATTGGAGGTACATCAAGGTATTCAAACTTATACATTTGGAATTTTCTTAGGTTGCATGAACAAGTGCAAAATTGATAATAACCAATTCTTTTGTGGATACTTCCTTGGCACCCACAAGAGCATCTTGTGGCATATTTAATATCTAATATTTATTGCATATTAGATATTAATATATAGCTTAATCTATTTAATTAATATGATCTAAAAAATAGATTAAAAAATTAGACCTAAATCTAAATTAATCAATATAATTCAGAAAATTTATGAAATTAATTAATTCAGATAATTAATTTTGCATAATTAACTAAATAAATACTTCTGAAATACTGTAGTTCTATTGTGATTGGTGTTCAATTGTTGTATTAATAATATTCCATTACATTACAACTCACAATATCATGTTGTCATGCATACATATAAAACCATAGAATTTTATGAAGGGTGAAAGTTCACTTTTGAATTGAAATTAAATGTAATGTGTATATTCTATTAACCATTCAATAAGGGTGTACATATGGATATGATTATATATACCTCAATGTCTTCTACTCAAATTCATGTTTAATATTAATTACACTTAATTACTACTAAATAATTAATTAAACTAAATAATGAACTATTCATATTAATTCATTAATAAAATTAGACTTATTATTTTTTAAGTTAATTAAGAGAATAAATAATTAATATCTAAAATCAGATAATTAACTATCTAATAAATAATTATTCAGATTCATTAAATAAATATCTAATTTTGATTTTTAATTCAAATAGTTTAGATAATAAATTTTGTTAATTTAGGTGAACAATTACTGAATTTTATTTGAATTAAAATCATCAATTATCAAAATAACTATTCTCATAATTAATTATCAGATATTTAATTTAATTAATCAAATTTCAAATAATTACATCAAATGATTGATTATAAAATTCAGATTAATTATATAATTAAAATCAAACACAAAGCATGTGGAATTGTTTTTTTTGTAGTTGCAACTCAATTGCAACTAATGTGCAACTAAAAGATTTAACCCATATGTTTTATCTTCAATATTTGGTTTCACAAACTATATAAAGGAGACATCTTTTTCTCACATTAAAATACATGTGCCATGTTGGGATGAGCTCATATAAGTTTAACTTGAAAGGCAAAAGACAAAAAAAAAATTATAAAATTTATGTGATTATTCTTTAATTCCTACCCTTTTAGTATTATGCCTTCCTATTTACTTACTTGCCTACCTAAATAAGTAGGTTGGTATGTAAGAACTACCAATTTACCTATGGTTATGTATTGACTTACTCAAGTATTTATATATAAATATATATTTGTTTCCAATGTTCAATTAATATTCCACATGGCAATTTTTTTATTATGCCACGTGCCATAATTTAAGACCATACAAATTGAATAACCATAATGGACAATGGATATCAATATTACAAAAAAAAATCACCAAAAGATCTTATAATGCCACATGTTAAATTTTGATGAATGGGTGAAAAATGACATTAACATGACATTATGTTTGTAATCATAAGGGAGTTGCATAGTAGTTGAAGAGGAGTTGTTAAAACAAATCTACAATTGAGTTGCAATGAGTTGCACCATATATATGATGACCTACAAGTGGTCATTGCAATTGAAAAATTGGGTTGCAAGGCTAGTTGCAAAACACCCCTTTTTCTTATATTGAAAGGAAGTCATTTTTTTTTGTTGGGCTCTATGAAGACCAACACATATGTGCAAATTTGAAGTCCAAATCATTGTTGTGTGTGTAAATGTAAATGGTTGATTTATATGCTATGTTAAATTGTATAAATGTAAATCATTTACAAGTTTAAGTTTTTACACGTACATTATTTGTTATGCTTATTTTTTATTTACACGTAAATTTACACAGTGTTGTGTATATTTTCTCAATGTGCAAGTGTAAATAATGATGCATAACTTTCATTTTTGAAAAAGCCATAACATTCAATGACAATTGTAATATCCTCATTTTGTTATGAACAAACAATCAAAACAATACATAGTACATATGCATATTACACATCTTTTTTTTTTCCTCTTTTTAGGATTCAAAATGAAAATTGTGGAAGTGGAGTTGGTTCTACAAAGAATGAAAAAAAACAAGGGAAAGGTTAAAAGGGTAAATGGTAAGCATGAGGAAAGAAGAGAACATTAGGTATAAAATATGGAGAAATGACATCTTATAGAATCCTTCCCATTGTTCTTTTTTGACCTCCCTCAAGTTGTTCCCCATTGTTTAAGTTGTTTGCAAATTTAATTAATGACATTGTTGTCATCTTGCAACATTTTATATTTTTGTAGGTTCTAACAAATGAACTTCTTACACCTTATTCCTTCCCTTTTTTGTCATTTTGCACTTTAAAAAAAATTTGATTATATTGTAACTTCCTTCATTGTGGTCTTGCATAATAGGGTTTAAGGGTTTAGGGTGACTCCTTCATGTTTCTCCTTTTTATCTACATTTTTGTTAAAGTGTAGGTGGTAGTGGTGTGGTCATCTTGCAATTCCTCAAGTTTCATCAATGTTATATTTTAGGTGTGATCCACCCTTTGTCATCTTGCACATGAATTTGTTATGGTTTTGCCTTGTTTAGAAAACCACAATTAAATTATAAGCGAGAAGTGCAATACCCCACTTTGTTATAAACCTTAATTTCTTGTGGAAGAATGATCACAATGATCCTACATTGAAGAGCACTAAGCTTCTTCATCCACATGTGTTAGTAATATAGACACCAAGACCTTTATTATTCAAGAATTTTAATTGGCAAAAACTATGTTGACTTTGCATAAACAAGCCAAGTTTTATGTTTATAGTTTAGAATCTATAAAACCACATAATTTTTTTTTTTTTGTTTGATTTTGCATTTACACTTGCATGTGAAGTATGTATATTTTTTATATACATTTACACTTATATAAATCTTATATCAATTGGACCACATACACACCTAACATTGGTCCAAAGTAGTGAACTTGTTTAATTTTAGTTGAATTTAAGTCAATTTTGGGTTTTAGATTGGTTTTTCATTACCTTATTCAAAGGTTTTTAGCTTTGAAATAATTAGCCTACTACTTTAAGGTGCCAACGGGATATTATACGCCACACCCACCTCCTTGGGTGATTTCTTATTGGGTGTTTTTTTGGAATATTTTTGAAATATTTTGAGCAAATATTTTGAAAATTTTCATCACACGATTATGTTATGATTTACATAGAAAATTTGCTGAAAGTCATTCATTTTTAAAAAAGCAAGTTCATTAACAAATTCTTTTATTGCTTAAAAACACTGGTTATAATGTTTTTAAAATGTTTTTTTGAGTTATTTTCATTCATTATATTGATTTCAAACTTTTTGAGTATGATATATATCAATATGTGGAAAATAAAATTATGTGAAAGCAATTCCATTTCAAGTTTTATTATTTATTTCTAAAATTTTAGGTACACAAAACCAAACATTGGTACAATTGCTTGTGTATATGTGTTAGTGTGATTGCACCCTTTATGAAAATTTTTAATTAAAAACATTTGTTTTGGAAAATAACAAAGGTTTCTAACTATGAGAAAAATTGCCCCAACACCATAAATTATGGAAGGAGTAGGTTTTTGGATGTAAATTTTTGTCAAACATTTAGGGCAAAAAAATGTTTTAGTAGTTCTTGTTTTAGGATTGTTATGGGTGGATTTTTAAAGATAAAATTAAAAACCCATAACACAATTTAGGTTTAGAAATTGTTTCAAAAAACCACTAGTAGGTTATAACTTGTATTTAATTAATTTTAGATTTTAGATTAAACTATTAGTTTTGGACTTTTTAAAACTTGATGCTTAAAATCAATTTTCCTAGGTTGGTTGCAAGATAAGGTGCATTGATTTTAGTGGATAAATAATCCATAAAAGTCCAACAATGTTAATATGATAGTCTATTATGATATCATTGCTTAAATGAAGGATTGCAAGGTGGTGAATGAACTAATAAATATTCTTTAAATAAAATCCCACCCAGATAATTCTTTAACATACATGTCAAAAGAAAAGAAAAAAAACCATCACAAAAATGATTATAATATGAACTTTAAAAGAAAAAGTCCATTTCAAAGCATTCAAAAGTTCATAACTTTTTGTTAAAGTTTTTCTAACAAAGGATTTGCATTTATGTTCCTTTTGCTTTAATATGTCATATATCAATAATCTTAAAAAGATATCCCCCAAAAAATGTACATATATAAAATCATAAATAAAAAACTTCCAATTCATATTTTTCAATGTCAAATGTCCATTACTTAATATTTGGTAATTATATATGTTGTAATTTTTTATATAAACATCTTTTACTTCAAGTTTAAAATCTTAATCCAATAAAATTTTTGACACAATGATGATTTTATGATATGTTAATGGATGGCACTTTGCAAGAAGTTGCAACTTGATAGAAAAAAATGATTCATTTTATCTTGCAACAACCTTCTATTAAATTTGAAAAACAATTGTCAATATTTATTTGTTGAATCATCCAGTGAGGCAAAACATTATTAATACCTATTGTTGCATCATTTAGTGGCCCCCAAATCATAGTTTATTTAAAATTTTCCATTTTCCAAATGTCAATCATTAATTCTAGTCTTTTGAAAAGTCTAGAAGTAATTATATAGATGTTTGGTGAGACGTCCTATTCTTTGTTTTTCCTATTAATCCCCTTAGTAACGTAGGCTTGGCCATTCTTATTATAAAGAGATGGGATTGGGTTTAATTTTCTTGATTGAGATTGTTGTAAGGGTATCTTTAAATTTCCTAAAGTTTGTGCAACTTGCAAATTGGGATCATGGACTTGCAATTGGCCCTTTGAAGGCTTAATGGAAACCTTAGCCTTTCCATTAGGGGAGGGGGTGTTTAGTTTATCCTTTGGCACATGGATGTTATCAAAGGTGCTTTTTTTTTTTCATATTTGTGAGACTAGAAACTAACTTGTTGGCAAAAATCTTGAGAATGATCCCAAATAAATGGGGGAAGAAAAAGAGGTCCATTGTCTAGACTCCAAGTCTACAGTAGAGCTGATCCCAGATCAACAGGGAAAATCAAAGAGTGCAGCCCTTTAGTTTAATTATGGCCATTTATTTACTACAGAGAAATAGATAATAGTAATTCAAAATTTAGAAGCATTATTTATTTGATTAGAGGATAGTATTTAATTACTGGTGCATAATATTCTGTGTTGCAGGGGTTTTTTTTTAAAGGAAAATTGTGATGTAGCTGAAGTGGCGATCATCCATAAGATGATTTAGCCAGATTTGGCTACATACTAGATATAAAAGTAGAAAAAACCATAATCCT
>Ga0116228_10003701_pt1 | contig 13512 bp, 11 predicted proteins | sample S1TSphfallax_2_FD_89694 | JGI IMG/M metagenome (GOLD analysis project Ga0116228, IMG submission 89694) | Host-associated microbial communities from peat moss isolated from Minnesota, USA - S1T2_Fc - Sphagnum fallax MG | ecosystem: Host-associated > Plants > Peat moss > Unclassified | place... | reverse complement strand
ATTAATACTCATTAAAAAAATCCAAATATTTAGACAAGAAAAGTAAGCAAAATATAAGAAATGTGATAACTAGTGATGGTAGTAGTTTGGTACCTAGCCCCGCTGTCAACATGTCCTGGTACACAACACACATGTATGTCACTTGTTTTGTTAAGGAAATTTAGGTGTACATCCACCGTAACAATATTGAGGTTGAATCACAAAAATTGTTGTAACATGTTTACTTTTGAACACATGAAATGAAATGTAATTCTTGAGAAAACACATAAGATTCATGCTTTTTTATCAAACCGGTCTAATAATATCCACTCACCGTTATAATAGCTTGAATTGTGTCATCAGAAAGGTGTCCAGTCCCATCTTCTTGAGGCATAGACAATAACACATCCACAAAGTCTTTAACCGTATCATCGTCAACAACATTTGGATTTCTCCTATGTTCATCAATGATTTGTTGGAGAAATGTTGATACTTTGGTGTGCAGTGCTTGTAAGGAAGCATCAATCCCTTGAAGCTTGGTCACCCACTTTAAGGAAGGGATGTAATCAGCAATAATGAAAACACCATACCAATGAAATAATTCATCGACTGTTTCTTTGAACCACCGTGTTTCTCTTTGGTTTGTTCCCACTCCGCCACACCTAGTTCAAGAAAGAATGCACAAATCGATCATTCACTACCATGCACATGAATGAAAAATAAGGAAAAAAACATACATAGGTTTTCATCACAAACGTTACAATCCGAACTTTGTTGTATGATTTTTTTCAACATTGAAGCTATTAATACTTTGTAAGAAGAAACATACCTTTTCCTAAACAACGTTTGGGTGGTATTATTGGTGGAGACTGATGCCAATTTGAAGCTGAGATCTATCACTTTGTCGTCTTGGGCCTCCATATAAATGTCTTTGACCATTGCATGAATTTCTGCTGTTCTCATGGGTTGGAACAATTCCAATCGTTTTGTCGTAAATAATTCATTCACACAAATCCTTCGAACATGTCGCAAAGCTGAACCTGAAATTACTCCCATGCTTGCATTGTTGGTCAAAATTTTGAAAGCAAGTGAAGCAGGACGAGCTTGAAACACATGATCTTGGGTTTTGAGAAACTCCTTGGCTAGTGCAGGCGAAGATGCCACCACAGTATGGGCGGAACCAAGTCGAAGATACACAAGTGGCCCATACTGTTCAGCAAAACGTGTTAATGCTGTGTGTGGAGACTTTCCCAACATGAACAAATTACCCACAACAGGCCACGGCCATGGACCTGGAGGCAGCTTCTGAGACTTCCTAAAACCAAACCTCTGGAGAACAACCAAAAGTGTCAACAATAATAGAGTTATAAGGAGCCCCAAATTATCTTGGAACCTTCCTTCTAATTGCAATAGGTGAAACATAGACATGACTCCCATAGTTGCTCTTGCTAAAGACTGTTGTTCAACACTTAGAACTGCAAGAGCTCTCTTGTATTGAAGTACATATGTGGAAGTGGGTGAGCACTGAGCAAACTGTGAATGACATACAACTTCAACGCAATGTCTTCCTCACAAGTTTACTATGCATGCATTTAAGACCCTCCTGCGTGATTTATAGTGAAATTCAGGGGGGAATAACGAAGCTCGGTTGCATTGGGAAAGACATCGATGGCGTGCAACTTACTACTTCGTCTTTATTCGCGGATGATGGTGTCGTCACATTTACGTCTAGCATACTAGCTACAGTTTTTTAAGCAGTTCTCTGAAAACACGTCAAAGGTAATGTCAACTCTGATTTGGCTGCATGGGAAAGACTGCCATCTTTTCTTTCTCTTCCCTCCCTGTGTAAAGATAGGGAGATGCAAAATACTAAATACTCCCCACCCCCATCGAACTCTGTCCAGTGCTTGTTTTTCTTGCCTCTTGCACATGTTTGTTTTTCAGTCCTGCATAAAACCACGCAGCATGGTTTTACATGTTGTTTTAATTCTGCAAAAGAACTTAGCAATGTTGTTTTAATTTAAGGACCCATTTTACGTTTTGCAGCAGCTCAACGGATTGCGAATCTGAACCTTCCAGGTGTAGAAGGTGCTACAGACTACCGCCAAAGATCCAGATGCTGAGACAAACATGATTTCTTTAGTATTCGAATAAGTAATGACAAACTTTAGGCCCGGTTTACACTAGGAGTCAGGGCCGATGTTCAACCCAAATCAAGCATTCCTATTGATGCAAAAGTTGAAATCAGCCCCCAAAGGCTTTACTCTAGGAGTCAAGGCAGAACTAAAAAAGAATCCAATTTGCAATTGGGAGGCCAATTTGCAACCCTTGGGGGCGAATGTTTCAGCATTTATTAATATCCTGACGATCAATGTTCTAGCATTTATCAGTAACTTGGGGCTAAACAACAAGCCAAAAATGCTCAAACTTGGCCCCCAAGTTTTTTTCAGCCCTGAATCCTAGTGTAAAGCGGGCCTGAGAGTATGTCCAATACATGAGTAATTCAGTCGTCACAGGTGTCAGAGTGCGATGAACACCATGTTGCGGCTATGATCATCTATTTTAAGACCACCAAGTTAAAATCTAAGATGATGAATAACTTGTGATGAGAGCCTATTCTGAAAGAAAAACACTGTAAATAAAAATCAAGGATGGTAACCCATCCATCAAAAGTACAAGGCAAATGAGAACACAAGTAAACACAATCCCAAGATAAAACAAAAGCAAACAATAAACAAAAAAAATCCGGTAAAAACCCTATGCAAAGAGTGCTCATGGCTAAAAAATGACAATCAAATGATAACAAAGAAGACCTAACAGGAAAAAAGTTTTTGTTTCTATTGAAATTTAGAAGATATTATGTCAAGAAAACTTATCCAGAACTTCGTCTAAGCATTAGTCAACTTGGACATTATCTCTAGATTGGGTAACATTGTAGGTAAGACACTAATCGACAACCCTCAACAACCACTGTTGGTCACAAAGAGCGGGCAAGAGTGCTTAGCCCTGTGAGGAACCACCTGGTTCTCTTGCAAGGTTTGATTGATTGACCCTAATTCTAGAATACATAAAAAGCCATAGTACATTGGCAGCTTGGGCATAAATTATATTGTTTTCAGAAATGCTGAAATTTTCCAAAAAAAAATATTTCACAGACCCAATTCCAAATTTTGTGAAAGAAAGTGAAGAATCTTTTTGAAATATTTTGGAATGTTGTAGTTTTGAAAATGAATTCTTCAAAATAAATTAATTAGTTGACAGGCATGTGCTGACGCTGCCCCTTGTACTACGAATTCGAAAGGGACCACATACTTGGAATTTTTCTTTTTAAAATGGGTGAAATTGTATACATGTATTACTTCAAAATAAATTAATTAGTTGACAGGCATGTGCTGACGCTGCCCCTTGTACTACGAATTCGAAAGGGACCACATACTTGGAAATTTTCTTTTTAAAATGGGTGAAATTGTATACATGTATTACAATTATTGGTCACCTTCAGATTTCCAAGGGCACATATGCAATACTTTTTTGTTGGTGGTCTCCTTATATAATAAGCATCAGATTATGCATCACCATTGCATCAATGACATCTGATCAAGAGATTCTACGTCATGAGTTGGCCATGATAGGTAAGTGGTTTCCAAATGGGTGTACCAGCACAAATTGATGTGTACGCTTACGTCAATGGAGATGCCCTTTTTTGACATGACAACGTGATAATGTCATGTGGTGCATGAAGCTTTATGGTCGAGCGTGAGGGCACTACCGAAATAAAAGCACGTGAGGTGTGAACCAAGGGTAAGCACAATTTCAGTAATTCTCCTGCCCACAAAGCTTTACACAGCATAAAAATCAATGCAACCTTTAGAGAGCAGGGGCTTTAGGATTTTTGTAAAAGCCAGCATGAATACAAAACACCCACTCAAGAGGGGGGAGGAATAATTGTGCACTAGAACATGCCTTCTAATTACACTACAAGAATTCTAAGAGGTTTTTATGTAACATTTAATATCAATAATAAAGAACATTGTGCATTGGAAAAGAGGCAATGTCTTTTTGGTCAATTTTTTGACGTGACCCCTAACACACTGTAATCATTGGGACTTTAAAGTTTTATTTTTCTCATGACAACTTATTCATAACTTCAGTATTGTTGTTGTGAAAATGGTTAAACATTAAGTCTAAAAATCATAGGCATTACAGGCCATAATTTCCCTCCCACATCTTTTTTCATCTTGTCATCTTCCCTTTGGGCGGTACATTATGTTCTTTCACACCTCTCTCCTTTTTTTCTCAAAACTTACCTTGCCTTCCACAGGGTACTCCCATCCAAGAGTCTGTTGGGCATATCTTTCCTCATCTGGGTCTCTATGCAAGACCTCCTCAGCTCACACTTTGTTTTGGTAATCGCCTCATCTTAAGGCTTTACCCTACACTTGTAATTGTGATTCAAGAGTCTAGACAATGAATTAGATCGATCGAGCAAACATTATTATGACTATGTACTATATACCTACCCAATAGGAGATTTGGAAAATTACTATCGTTAGAATTTAGCAAACCTTTGTTTTACTGGAATCGAGAGTGCATTTAGCTTTAGTTTGGTCAAACCATGATTCCAATAAAGCCCGCAACCTTTGGGCTTTTACCAGAGTTGAGATCAGCTCTGCTTCATGTGGGCCATCAGATAAAGCCCACAACCTGGGCTTTAAGAGAATCGATCCCGCACTTAGCTCTGTCTCACATGGGCCACCGCTTTGCCTCACATGGGCTATTTGTATGCAAGGCCCATAGTGCACACTATTCCCCCTCTCTATGTCAAATTCTTCACATGGCTTCCCATTTACGTTGACTTTAGCCTTAACATCCTTTAAAAGGATTTTGGTCGTATTCACAAACTCATTGAGTATGCCTAGCTTCCGCATACAATCCAACAAAAATGTCCATTCACCTTGTGAAAAGTCAAGTTTCAAGAAGATCAGTGATTGCTTTGACTTCTTGGCTCATTGGATAGTCTCGTGGGTGAGAAAGATATTATTCAGGATTAGCCTCATTGGTAAGAAATCAGATTAGTCGTGGCTGATCACTTCCATCAGTAGAGGTTGAAGCCTCCTCTGCAAAGCTTTTAGCAAACACCTTGTAAGAGACATTTAGCAAAATGATCGGTCACCAATTGGATAAGGACTTTTTATCCCCCCTTTTGTGAAGGAGAGTTATCAGGCTCATTGTAACCCCTGGAGGAAATCTTCCTTCTTGGATTGCTCCTTGCACCATCTGAGTGTAATATCTAGGGGCCCGCTGTTTAATGGCAGCAAAGACTCTTTGGTTGCTGCATGCCCCTTTCTAATCCACTTCACTCGGGACCATGTCCTGATGTCCCTCAGCTTCGTTTCTTCCACTAGATTCAGATCCTCTTTAGCAGCCTCCACCATCTCCTTGGCTGCCTCATTTTGTGGGTCCGACTCCAAGACCTCTTGAATTGTAGTCAAGCGCCTCCTTGCCTCTGTCTCCTTGGACCTATGCTCCTCTGCTTTCCAAATGCAGAACATCTTGTGGCCATGGGATTATTTGACTTACCAAAACTTATGTAGATTGTTGCATAGGATATACAATTATTTTAGGAAACATACCCGTATTTCAACATTCTAGTTGATTCCTGATTTGACAATGTGGGTTTTCTTCTTTGAGCACATTTATGCAACAATTAGACGACATACATATTGTGGAACTATCAAAATGTGCGGCAAATACTAACTTAAGCTTTGAATCTAAATAAGATTCAAGCAAGTCCAATAGTTAAATTGCAGTAAGGTTGACTATTCAATGTTTGATGAAGTTCATACCATAAACATGGATTCCACTTATGGCATCGTCCGAAACTTGTATATCAACATTCTAGTTGATACATCATTTGACAATGTAGGGTTTCTTCTTTAAGCACATTTATCCAAGAACTAGACAACATAGATATTGTGCAACTATAAAAATGTATGGCAAATAGTAACTTAAGCTTTAGATTTGAATAAGATTCAACGCTAAGATTCACGACAAGCCAAATAGTCAAATTTCCATATGGACGACGATTTCAATACTTGACAAAGTTCACACCATATATATAGATTCCACATGCAATTGAAGTTGTTGGGAACTTGTATATCAACATTCGAGTTGATAAATCATTCAAGACAATGTAGGTTTTCTTCTTTGATCAGATTTATCCAAGAACTCGACAACATAGATATTGTGCAACTATGAAAATTATGGCAAATAGTAACTTAAGCTTTAAATTTGAATTATATTCAAGACAAGCCCAATGGTCGAATTTCCGTAAGGCTGAGTTTTTCAATATTTGATGAAATTCAGACAATAAATATAGATTCCACCTGCAATTGAAGTCATTAGAAACTTGTTTGGGTTGATGAAACAATTATTGGTGTATTGGAAAATGGATTCCAACAAATGTTTCTAAGAAACTTGAGATTAGACTTGATGGATTATTGGGTCTTTAATACATTTGTTTTCGAAATTGAATAATTTATTGGTTTAATGATTTCAAATACTTGTTTGGGAAATTGGTGAGTAATTAAAGTTATGGGATAAACATCCCAAACTAGGGGTACTGGACTCTAGTTTTGCCAAAACTGGGGACGACATGAAATGTCAAGATGAAAACAGTACACGGGGAGAAAGACAGGACCAAACTTGTTTTCTGACATAGATTGGTCCTCGCGGGAGTGCACCCCTGGTTTTGGATTTGTCTTACCAGTGCCTTCACTTGATTTGTTCATTTTCTTCATCAAATCAAGTCTTGTCAGAATAAAATCCTGTGAAATCTTGTAAACTGCTACCCAGTTTCATTGAACACTACCCCATTTCTGACTTTACAGCTGCACTCAAATTGGGGATGAAACAGGGATTATGTGATCAAATTAGGACTCAAATTCAAGGTGACTTCAAGGAAACATTTTGAAAACTTTGGCTACAGTCAGTGAGAGCATTTTCCTAAGCAAGTATATACAGCAACTCCACCCACACCAAGTATTTAGGCCTCCAACATTATAGTTATCTGTAAAATAAGGAAAACACAGGGTGAAAGGGGGCCCAAAGACAGGGTGAAGACAGGCTGACTTTACAGATTTCTCTAATATCTCTCACATTCAAGATGTCTGGTTCACTGGTCTATTGTGTCCCATGCCCCACCCATAAACATGAAAATTGTGACTATACAAGTGAGAGATTACTAATGACAAACCACTTGGACCAATCAATTTATATGGTAATCAAGATTTGGTGTTAAACTATGTAATGCCTTTTGCCAACCACAACATCATGTGCACAAAATTATACATATCTAAGAGGACAAGGACTCAAAAGAAGTGCATCCAATCATAATCTTCACTACACAAGCGAACATGGGAAATGTGTTATTTTAATTTTTCATGTTGATCATTTGTTAATAACATGAAGATAAAATGATAGAGTGATATGAGTAGAATCAAATGACTCCAAAATCACTTAGAAATTTTTTTTGAGATGTCTAGTTCAGGATTATTGAAAAAATATCTTGGAGTGAATTTTGTTCATGTTGGAAACAAGATTTTTATGAATAAGAAACACTACATTGAATTTATGTTTAGGGAATTTGGAATTTATGACTACAAACCCAAGAAAACTCCAATGGTAAAAGGACTTATAGTGTTAGACGATATGGAAACAAAGGAAACATATGTGACTCAATATAAAAGAATGGTGGGAAAATTGATATACATCACTAATTCAAGACTAGACATTAGTTATGTAGTGTGTCTAGCAAGTGCGTTCATGTTACTCTTGAAGATTGTGAAACACATCTTCAAATACCTTAAGGGAACCATGGATCAAGAAATGGACGGAAGGGAAATGACAATGTGATTGAAAAATACTTGGATTCATATTGGGTAGGAGATTTAGAACTTGAAGGTCAACCATTGACTATGTGTTTAAACTAGGATCTAGGCTTTTAAATTAGTTCAACAAAGATCAACCCATTATTACATTGTCATCACCAAAGACAGAATACAAGTCATTAATTAAAAGTGCAAAAAATTCTCTCTATCTTAGAAGAATGCTATAATAAGCTTTGGAAATAACACACCAGTTCGAATGTTATATGATAATTAGTCAAATATCAAAATAGCACATAGTCCAATATTTCATGCTAGGACTAAACACATAGAGGTTCAATATCACTTCATACATAAACAAATTTTGTTAAGAAGTTTGTTATCTAGCAACATAAGATCAAATAATAGACATACTAATTAAAGCTTTAGGAAGAGTGAAATTTGAGAAATGTAGACATAATACAGGTTTGAGGAGCTTAGAAAAAATGATATTTTACTAAAGAGTAATCAAGACTTAGAAGAGGGCGATTCTTGGATTTCATGACTTGGAAAACCACTTAAGGTCAAGATAAAAATAAAATTTCATGCATGGAGGATACTACCCACAAAAACCTTTTTCAGAGAACATTCAAAACCAAGATTTCAAAAATTAACATTTATTTTAGTGATACTCGTTGTTGTTGATAAAATGATACACAAGGCAGATAATCTAACTTGTCAATTTTAACTGTTTCAAGTGCTGCCATTCTAAAGTTTCACTTCCATAACAATGTTGACTTTTGTTCATTCTACAAAATATTCATAACAATGATGGATAAGGAGTTTGGAGTTGTGGCCATATTTGATTGATAACTAAGTAGTAGCTTAGAGCAAGCAAAAGTGAATTACTTGCACGATTTGATGAGCTCAATGAAAGTTCATCCTCAATTGGAAAATGTTCAATTTCAATGTTGATAATCGGATTTGAAATTTCACAAGTTGGTGGAGATTCAATTATGTTGTGACTACTCATGGATTGAAAAAAACATACACCAACAATGGTGGAAACTACATCAATTAGTTTTTTCACAGCAAGATTAGTCGCCTAAACAACAAGAATAAATGTTTCCCACTATCACAAAAATTAAGTCATTTCCAAACGAAAATGGCAAAGACATTTTAGTGAAATAAAATAAATAAATAAAAGGAAGTTCCAAGGACATTTGGTCAACAAGATGATTGAAAAGCATAGCAATTAGAATTGTAAGAGGTGTAGAGGAGGGGATGCATTGTTTGTCATTTTAAATTGGCAATCTATAGTTAATGGATTATACAATTCTTGCTTTTTTTTAAAGTGTGTTTTGAGAGAAGATCAAAAGACAAGTGTAGTAACAAACCACATTCTAGAAATAGAGCGGTCAAAGTTATTATTTTTAAAAAAATAGACAACACATGGTTTGGTGTAAATTAGTTAGTGCACTAAAAGCAAAATATTTATATAAAAGTTGATGAGGATAAATGTACACCAACGATGCAACAAATAAAAAGTGAGCCATAAGCAAATAGTTAATCAAGGTATATATACCAACCATGTAGGAAAACAGAAAATTACATTATTAACGTAGGGATTTGCTAAGGCTCATTCACAATTGGGGTTCCAAGAAAGGAATGTTTAATTGACATGTTTTTTACAAAGGACAGTTTTACATTTTCATAATGTTTAGTACATTGCAACTTGGTGTATTGTTGTGTTAGTATTATTAGAATATTGAGAAAACAAGGATTTTCAAAAAATCTAATAATTATTCGATGTTGTGTAAAATTCTTTTAGAGTCCTTGACCAATTTATGATCAATTGTCCATAACAAGGAGACGACATAACGGGCATCAAGTGGATGGTGTGCTTGTGGGTGCTGATTCACTCTGACCAGAGCTTCCAATGGATGGGGGCACTGAAGGCTGTGGGTTCACTGTCTGCAGAACAGGGTTTTTTTTCTTTCTTTCCAACTTTTTGATTTCACAAAATAGGTGAATTTTTGCCAGAAAAAAACACATTTTTACAATTACAAAACATGTTTTTCCCCCATGTTTCATCCAATTTTATTCTTGAAATATCAAAAAATAGCCACACAATAAAGTCATATCTCTGGAGATGTCCACACTTGCTTTAAAATTAGTTGTGGAAATTATGCATTCTCTTGCCCTTTTATCATGCAAAAATATTTGCAAAATGGTAAAGGTGTTGTTTGGACTCAGTCCTGTTGACAAGCACCCTTACTGAAACTAGGTATTTAACCATAGCCTTGTTGCAAGTTGCAATTTGCACTTAAAAGATCAGTGTGGACGACACCAGCAACCCAAATGGACTGTAGCAATTGAGCTTACTGAACACCCTGACAGTTGTTGGGAGAACATGCAGGATGAGTTCAGGAACAGCCTCTTAACAAAATTGTAAGGTCAGAAGTGATTTTGTAGTTTGCTTCCCCCAAATGATATGTATTGGATCAATGGATTTTTCATTTGGGTTTGTCTCTAGATTGAGAGAAGAGAAGAGCAGAAATAAGTCACTGCAGAAACTTTCTTACCTCTCCCTCATGACATCTAATAAAAATCCATTGCCAAAATTTCTCAAATTTCTCAATGTGAGTGAGAAAGTTTGTGCAATGACTTGGCAATTTGCAATTTTGGCAATGGATTTATTAGATGGGCTTCCTCGCAAGTTTTCACAGCAGCCCAATATGGGCCGCCTAGAACTGTCAATCTGAGTGGCTTGTATTACAACGAGAAAGCAAATAATATAACTCAGGCTTGAATACTCTACTAAAATTATATGCAAATTAAATGTAGTGAGGGTTGTTCTCGAATTGTGAAAAGGATCAAAACACTGTCATCATTATTTATACAAATCAAAACATTTGAGAGAGCAAATTAATAAAGTTATATGTAAAGTCAGGCGATTAGGGGTGCGGTCAGTTTCGGCATAATAGGGCATCAAACGTGTAACTGGGAATGAAAATTTTACAAAACAACTGGGACATAAACTAGTTTTTCCACCAATTCTGGTGGTATACTGAGTTTCATTCTGTCTTTCCTTTTTCGTTAGCACCTCCACAGTCCACTGCTGCTACATATATTTTCACTGCTCCTTCCTGTACAACGGCTATGATTACTCTCGAATCTTCAATGCTGAATATCGGCATTTCATATTGAGATTTAATAAAATTTCCTTACTTTGCAGACACACCACTGAAAGAGGCGATAGGGGGGTGGAAACAGAGAGGGTAGGGGGTGAAAGAGAGGGTGACTTTACGGATAACTCTATTGAGTGTCCAAAATTCAAACTAGTGTTGTGAGGTTATGAGAACTGGCACCAACCCCCTACTGGTTATAAGGCAGTTCTTTAATCTCATAACCTTTGAATCTCAGAAAATCAGAGAATTGGTTCCGGCATTGAGGGCAAATTCTCACAAATTTTTAACCTCGAAAACAAAACGGAACACTCTGTCACAAATCACCTGTTCTTTATTTGGGCCTGAGTGACCCAGCCCCCATGACTGCACCAGTTCCGTTTCGGATGAACTAGTGGTCATCCAATTACTAAACCTGGTACAGTCACAAAGGTTGAGTCACACTTTTTATTTTTGGGCCACCCCTTCAAGAGATTTTTTTTTCACCTGAGGACCTTGCCTGCTCACCCAACTACCCTGTTCAAAAAATATATTCCCACCTACCCTGCTCCTCTACTTATGTTACGGATTTTTTTTCAAACCTCTCTTTCTTTTTGTTGTCATTGTCAATGCTACAACTCTATAATCACCCCTTGTCATCAATGGTGTTCAAAGAAGAACTAGGAATTGCCGTAACTTCAAGGTGTGAGCAACACAAGGTGCAATATTTTCAAGAAGACACCAAAACAAAGTTTGTCTTCTACAAATTTTTTTGCATTTGTGGTTTCTCTACATTTTCAATTTGGGTTTAGGTTTATGAAATCTTTGTTTTGACTACTTGCAAAGTTCATCAATGCTTAGATAGAGCTTGGTGGAGCGATCATGTTTGGTGGAGCAATTGTTGCTGGAGGTAAAGACCAATCATCTTTGCTAGAATGCAAGTACATTGTTTTCCTAGGTTCTCCTTTTTTTTTCATTAGCTACAAAAAACGACAATGAGCTTCGGTGCTAATCATTGTCTTTGTTGTTTTGTTTTTGTGCATTGAGAGAAGATGACGACAAGTTGGTGCTTGTCATTGTTTTTTTGTTTTGTTTCTTTGCACCCAAAGAAGATGATGACTAGTTGGCGTTCGTCATCATCTTTTTTTCTTTTTTTTTTTTTGCACATAAAGAAGACAATGAGGAGCTGATGCTTATCGTAGTCTTGTTTCGTTTTGTTTTTGTGCACCCAAAGAAGATGATGACAAATTGGCGCTCATCATCCTCTTGTTTTGTTTTGTTTCTGTGCACCCAAAGAAGACGACAACAAGCTGATGTTCATTGTCATCTTCTTTTGTTTTGTTTCTATGCACCTAAAGAAAACAACAACAAGCCGATGCTTGTCATCATCTTTTTTTCTTTTCTTTTTTTAAATTTTTTTATGCACGTAAAATAGACCCTTACAAGCTAGGTTCATCCCTAGCTTGTCATTCTTTTCATTCTCTGTAGATTCCACAAAAAATGACCACAAGCTCGTCGTCTTCTTTTCTTTTGTAGCAATACGTTTCCAATCAAATGTTTTTCACATAATAGAATATTACATTACTTTCAATTTATTTTTTTTTGGGGTTAAGATTTAGTGTAATACCTTCATATTGTAAACATTATGGTGGTTGGCCTAAATGTAATTCCCCACTATGTATGTTGATTTAGTGCAATACTTTCATTTTTTTGCCATTTTGGTGGATGGCCTTAGTGTAATTTTGCACTATATACATTGCTTTAATGCAATACCTTCATCTTGTTCCATATGTGGTCGTTGGCCCAAATGCAATACCCTTATTAATTGTACCAGATCTTACACTTCAAAAGGTTTCACCTTCAATTCAAGATGAGAATGGAGATGTGAGTGAATGGGTTCAGAAAGGTTCAAAATATTTTTGCAAGGTGGATGCATGCACTAGTTCTTATGTGGCCAAATGGTTGTTTTGTTAGCACTTGGAGCAAACACACTCCTTTCAAATGCAAGCAAAAACATCAAGGCATCCATTTATTTGTCTTGGGGGGCCTGTTATGGACCGGCTACAAACAAGTGGAGAATTACAAGTTTTATTGATCCATCAACTGGTGTTGATCTGCTGAAGACTTGTTCCTCAGACTATTTCCTTTTATAACCCTGAACCATACTAGTCTCAAAATATCCTAGGCCATGATATTGCCAAAAGTATCCCAACATATCTTAGGCCATGATATTGCCAAAAGTATCCCAACATATCCTAGGCCATGACATTATCCTCTCCTCAAGCGACATCTTCCAGATGGAGCCGGTTTGTTAGGATACCGTTGGTGAAACCGATTAACTAAATCTTGGGCATGAACTAGGTTTCCAACAGGCTCCCAAGCATAGTAGTGACATACTCTCAATTCGATTCAAACATACGCGTATTTTACGTTTTTTTGGGCTTTTTAAAAAATACTTGAAAATACTTGATACAAAGGCCAATTTTCAAGCCTTTGTATTT
>Ga0116228_10003700_pt1 | contig 13514 bp, 9 predicted proteins | sample S1TSphfallax_2_FD_89694 | JGI IMG/M metagenome (GOLD analysis project Ga0116228, IMG submission 89694) | Host-associated microbial communities from peat moss isolated from Minnesota, USA - S1T2_Fc - Sphagnum fallax MG | ecosystem: Host-associated > Plants > Peat moss > Unclassified | place: USA... | reverse complement strand
TACTTCTGGTGGATCTTAGTCAAAATTTTGCATATGTTCCTCTACTAATTATTGAGGTTAAGACTCTTATTCCTTCTTGGGCCATCTCTAATGCTCTTGCCCATTTGACCTCTAATTTTGCTTGGGAGAAATGGGTAGTCTCAAATTAAATTAAGAGATATGGATTTCTCCTTCTATCTCTAATTTTGTTGTTATTGTTTCCTCAGCAATTCTATTGCTTATTGAGGATCAATATTACCCCTCATTGCAATATCCTCTTGTCTCCTTTGCCTCTTTTACAAAGTCTTTCTCTCCTCATCATCATTAGATTGAGATATTATAACTAATTTCTAGTTGTCTTAATCTCTAGTTGTTTCTCCTTTTTAAGAGAGATGTGTGTAGGGTTCAAAGGCCTTTTGTTCTTAATGAACCTCTCCCTCAAACTCTCTCTTCTTCTTTTGTCCTTTTAAGGTTGTTATGCTTCTTTCTTCTTCTCCTGTGAATTTTGCTCCTTTTAATGGAACCCACTTTTGAAACAAAACTTTTAGGACTATGGCAAAATGGCATACATCCTTTTTGGTTGTTCCCTCAATCATATTTTCTAACACTTGTCCCATCCAATAAATTTTTTGACCAATTGAAAATACATGATTACATCCTAATTAATAAATTGTCCATGATATGCTCTAAAGATCATCATAGCAGACTTATTATTAAAATACTACAACTTATCTTTCTGGTAAATAATTAGCAAAATGTCAACAAGTCTATTAGCATACTCTGACTTCATCTTTTTTACAACCCACCCTTCATTGGTGTTGTAAATGTTAAGCATTTTATATGTTATTTCTACTAATGTTACTCTGGCATTAGACATTTCTGCCTAGTTTATTTCTATCTCTCATGTACGGTAGATTTTTAAAGCTTTTGCCAAGACATGCTTGTCTATTATTCTTTGTTCATCCCCCAACATAACCTTGATTTTATTATGTTTAGGATCCAATTTCCAATTGTTCAAAAATTCAACCAAAATGTTGTGGCAAGGTCTCTTGCACTCAATCTCAAATAGACCTATTGATCCAGCTCTATTTGCCCATGTTCTCTATTCCTCTCATGAGCTTGTCCAAAGCAAAATGTTCTTTAGATTACTATTGTAACTATGCTCTATTGGAATAAAAACATACCGAATCTCACCATCTTGATGAATACACACTTTCTTCCCACATAGATTTGCAACCATTATTTGTCGATTTTTTTTCTTCATGCAATTCCTATTGGGAATATGAACTCTCTTTGGAATTTGCTCCTTAGTGTACTCCTCTTAATGTAGTGGTGATTGTTGTTATTCTTGCAAATTAGCCTTCTACTAATCTTCCTTAGAATCTAAAATAGAAATGGGACCAACTTACTCACTAGAACCTATTTGCCTTATGGGTTTTTTTAAGTTATATCTCCTCAATGTTCCTTACAATCTCTCTAGTTTTTTTTTATTGATTCAAAATTTCTTTCAAACTTGGATATTGGAGAGGATTTCTGAAAAGAAAAAAAAGAATAATTAGATACGGAAAAGGCAGACCTCTTTTTGGAAACCTATAGAGGCAAAATGTTTGCAAATTTATGCTATTTTTTCAATCTCTTTTGTTTGTCTTTCAACTTCTACAATTTCTCTTTAAACTGTCTTTGTAAATTTTCCATAAGACTTTTTTCAACACTCATTCTGAAAATAAAAAATGATTAAAACCTACTTATAAAAAATGAAAACAAAAAATTGTTGTAGTAATTGTTGCCTTCTAAAACGTTATCACCTCTTTTCATGAAGTGACATCTCACTTTTTGTTTCAAGGCCTACATTTTAATGATTTATATTATTTGACAATTGTTGCCTCCTAGTTAAATTCATACTAACACCAACATGGGCTATAGTTAATACCTATTGAACAAAAAAAATTGTGGACATGGCATTGAATAATTCTAATGATATTCTTGAATCTAATGACATGATATAATCTACATTACAAATTCCTTATAGCCTATGTTGAGTCATCAGATCAACAGAGTTTTGTTTTGACGTCAGTGACTTGCCTACCCCATAATCTAATAAGTATGAAATTGTATAACCATGGTCTAAATATTTATTCATAACTTTTTGGCTTATCAAATTAACTAGGGTTTTCTCTGATACCATTGTCTAAAAAGTCCCAATGGTCTTTCTTTCTCTCTGATCTTTTGAATCTTCATTAGATGTTTTTTCCATGTGGTCTTCTTTTATGGACAATAAAGACTGCTAATCCTCTGAACTCTGAATCCCCTTCAATGTCATATCCACATATGTATATGGTTTCAACTTATTAACATTGACCAATATTGGGTTTGGTTCAAAATTATTAATAAAAATCAAAATAACAATATTATTGGGTAAGCAATACTATACCCTGAATGGACCAAACCATCTTTCCTTCAATTTTCCCAGCTGTGGTTTTTATCCTTTGGGAAACCATAAGACATAATTTTCAAATTGGAACTTCTTTTCAGTATTTTTCTATTGACTCTAGAGAAATTTGCTCATTAGTTAGCTCCCACATTGTTTTGAACCTCCAATATATTCTCTTATAACTTTTCCAATTCTATAATTCTGGTTGTTAGCACTTTGGTTGGTTCTGCATCTTTGTGGTCTCCACTAATAGCTGATAGAACATATTTTGTTGGCATTAAAGGATGCAAACCATAGACTAATTAGTAGGGTGTATAACTTGTTGCCACCTTATAAGCAGTCCTATATGAAAACAAAATTGTAGACAAATGTTCATCCTAGTTTGTTCTTTTCTCATTAACCAACTTAGTCAATAGTCTACCTATGATTTTATTAGTAGATTCAGCTTGTCCATTCCCCTATGGATAATATGTAGTATAACTAACATGCTTTAAGAAAAAAAATTATGTGAGATGTTTTATTATGTCATTGATGAAATGTACTCCCTAATCTATAACTATGGTCAATGGACATCCAAATTTGGTCAAAATATACTCATATAAAAATCTAGCTATAACTACTATAGTATTGGTTATGAGTGCCTTGCTTTTACCCACTTGGTTACATAATCTATAGCTACCAAAATGTAATTGTTTCTTGTTAATTTGCATGCTGGTTTGATTAGACCTATAAAATCTAGATCCCATTTCATAAAAGGTTCTTCTTGAAGTGTTGTTACCAACTTGGCCAAACTTTTTGTTTTGAGTCTTCCAATTTTCCAACAGCTATCACAACCTTTGCAAAAGTCATGAGTATCCTTGAATAAAGTTGGCCACCAATATCCTACATCCAAAACTTTCTTTACAGTAAAATCTATAGCAAAATGTCTTCCAACCACTCTTTCATCTAATTCCTTTAGAACAATCTGTGCTTCTAAGGTGGTCAAACATTTATGTAATATGTTGTTTTATCCCACTTTGTACATAATTCCCTCTTTAAAAATGAAAGGTTTTGCCTTTCTAGCCAACTTTTGTTTTTGAGCTAAGTTCAAAGTTTCTAGCATTTGATTTATTTCTAAATAGGTTTTCACTTCTTGCATCCATATAGGTTCACTTCAAGTCCATTCCAACCCATGCATTTGCGACTTTAAATATGATTGTCTTCTATGGCACTTAGTAAAAACAACTGGTAGTCATATAAACAACTACAAAGTGGTTCACAAATGCATATGCAACTTATACTAGCAATTAATGTTCATTTGAATAAAAATGAAAATGAAAAATACATTTATATCATTCATTTTTAATGACATCCCAAAATAGATGAAAATGTAATTATTTTTATGACTTGGAAAGTGGTCCAAGGGCCATTAGATACCATATGGCATCTTTTCAACTTGATTTGCGACTATAGATTTTAATTGCAAATGCACATGTAATCAAATGTGAAAAAAATTGAATTGGCCAATGAAATTACTAGATTTAATGGTCTAATTATTTTCCTTTAACTTTTTTCAATGAATTAACCATTAAATGTGTGGTAAGGTTTGGTGGGTTTGTGAAAATTTCAAAGGGCCCATGGCAATTAATGGTAGAAATAGGGCTAAATAGCAGGTATTTTATCATATTGTTGATATGTGATAATTTTTTTCAATTAATTATTTTATTAATTAGGCTATGTAATTTATTTATTAAATATGTTAGGGTTTAGGTAGTAAGTGTATTAAATAATTAGGTAGGCTATGCAATTAATGTATTAAATAGGCAATGTAATTTATTTATTGAATATGCTAGGTAGTAGGAATAATTTATGACCCATTTCATATCATACATTTAAATTATATTTTATGGGTACAATTTTGATCTATTATAAGCAAAATTGTATAATATAATTTTAAAAATCAAATAGATGTTTGAAATGTGAAAAAATATAATTTATTTTTACATAAATTTTTTATCATAATTTAAAATAAAACTTAAGATATTATATGTGTAAACATAATAAAATTTATAGTTCCATGAAATCAAATAATTATATGGCATTAATCAGTATTTAAAAATTAAAATTGATTATGTAGATTATTTTTTATATAATATATATATGTAATAAAATAGATTTTATTATATTTCTATTATAATTTATTTACGATTCATTTATAATTATTATATATGTCAATAAGTTATATATCACACATTTTAATTCAATTATATTGGTAAAAATATGATATATCAAAAGAAAAATTGTAATTTTTAGAATCAAATGAATGTTTAAGATATGAAATTTATTTATGTATTTGTTATTATATTTTCCATTTATAAATCATGTGATTGAATTTATTTTCTCCATTGAATGGTCATTGAAATTGTATTGAATAATGAAATTCAAATATTTTTCTTTTCAAATTGATTTATATTTTTAAGAGGAAATAAAATAAAATTTGTCTACATTATTGGAAAAAAATTATGTTTAAAATTTAATCTTATCATTTGGACAAAATCATAATAAGATATCAAAGTTTTCAAATGATGTTTTGTGTAATGTTTAAATCGAATAGGTTAAATAAGGTGCATGTTATTTCTCTTCAACAACAAGTGGGGTGTGTTGCAACCTTAATCTTGGGCTTACGACCAAGGCAAAGGCTTGTGAAGGTGTGGGCCAAAAGTGAATTCCAGGAATCACATTTCATGCTCCTTGGAATGTGGGAGAGTGTGAAGGAATGAGCCTCCACATTCCCAAATGAACTCCCACTTTGGGAGTTGGAATCTCAATGGATTCTCAAATTTTCAGAAAGCAATTGCAGGGGTTAAAACCCATTAGATTGAAGAGTCCTTTTATATCATTGGAAAGATCTTAGAATTTAAATGTTTAAAATGGGCTTGCATGACCCATTTGGGTTGTGAAACATAAGTTATAATCAAAAGAAGGGTCAAGAGTCAAATTGCCAATTTGACTCTCAACCACTAAAAGTTTAAAATCGCCCTCATTTCCTTACGTACAGGTTACGTGTCACATACCATTGGAAAGCTATTGACAAAGGCTATTATTTAGCTTTAGACCTCATCTCAATCAAAGGTCTACACACAGAGTTATGGGCCTCCAAAGTTGCAAGAGTCCTAATTTTGGGAATTTCAAGACTCCCATTTGGGAGTCCCAAGACAAAATGACATTTGGGTGCTGGTCCCGTGGCTAGGCACATATAATACTATAAGGGGGAAGGTGGTGGTTTCTCCCAAGTCCAAGTTGTGGTGAATCTTGTGAGTCTGTGTTTGCTCGTGGTTTATCCATGCACCAAAAGTGTTCTAACTACACACTAACCAACTTGTTTGGTTTGTGCAAGTCCATGTGAGTAATTGACTTGCTTATCAATCTTTCTAGTCCCCATCCTGAAGCTCCAGCACGCCCTTTTATACCCGAAGTCCTACGAACGAGGGAGCATGCTCGAAATCCTTCTCCTTCCATTATTTTCACCTTTAGACTTGTAGTTGAATCCATCAAGGAGCTTAGGGGTGCATCAGGGTGGCTTGGTGATAAAGGAGTTGATCTCCAACCTTAGGGTTTAAGCATCAATACTCACAAATGGCATGGGTTGTGGTCAATGTTGGAATGTTGATCAAATATTCCCTACCTACATAACCAACATAGGTTTAAATGCCTATTAGATGACCTTAAGAAGGTAAAATAGGTGGCCTACCTAGTAACCTAAATTAACTTTTAAAGCCTAACTTATGTAATGACACGTGTCAACATGATACATGTTGAATTTAATGAAATTAAAAATAATATAAATAATATAAATATTATTATTTTATTATTTAAATATAAATATATATAATATATAAATAATGTGACTACATTTTTTAATCATAAAATCACTTGCAAAATGATGATGCCACATAAACTAGTTTGGATGAATGAAAAGTTCATGTAAGTCACATCTTTATGTGACTACATTTGCAACTTAGTGTCATGTATTATCTTTTGCAACTAGAATTTTAAGTGATTTGTCCAATGCGACTAGGCACTATAACAAGTCACATGTGGTAATTACGACTAAACATGAGTTGTAAATCTAATCGTATATTTACAAATTCCTTGTAATGTTTCTACAAAAAACAATGATGCATCCATAATCTAATTTGGGACAACCAATGGTTCTGATTTGTTTAGTAATTTGGATAAAACATCAACAACTACATCTATTCTACCAAGTTTATAAACTACTATGAACTCATATTCTAAGAATAACAACAACCATCTTATTATCCTTTGTGACACTTGTGGTTTGTTAACCAAGTACACCAAAGCCATATGGTCTACATAAAAAACAAATTTGTTTCCTAATAAAAAAATTCTAAACTTATGCAAAGCATAAACCATTGCTAAAGCTTCTTTTTCTATAGTAATATAATTCTATTATGTTTTATTGAACAATCTAAAAACATATACTATAAGTTGGTTTTACTTACTAGTTAGGTTTTGTGCAACATTACACCCATTGCCAACAATGATGCATCTGTGTGCACATGAAACTCTAACTACCAATTTGGAGGTATTAAAATTAATGCTTCCATGTGTTTTTACTTGATCTGATCCCAAGCTTTTAACATTCTTAGGTCCAAATAAAGGGTTCTGTTTTCCTCATCAACTTGGTGATTAGTGCCATGATAAAGGCAAAGTTCTTGATGAAACATCTATAAAACTGAACCATACCATTGAAAACTTGAATCTATTGTGGATTGGTAAGTATTGGCATATTCACTATTACCTGAATGTTCTTAGGGTTTAGTATTTTTCCTTCCTTGGAAACTATGAACCCTAAAATTAATCTTAAAAATATCATAAAGGCACATTTTTTGGGTTAAGACTGATTCTATATTCCTTGCATTTTTGAAAGCAAAGTTTGAGCTTCATCAAATGATTTTCCATATCACTATAAATTATGAAGTCTTCCAAAAATATCTTCATGAATTAGTCTAAGTACTCTCTGGAGGCTCTACTAATTGCTCTTTGGAAAGTTGGTGGCCCATTTTTGACACCAAATGGCATCACCATCCAAACAAAAATTCCCCAATATGTTACAAAAGTTATTTTGTATTTATCCTCAAGGGCTATAAAAATCTAATGGTATCTTGAATATCCATCAAAAAATGAATAAACTTCACACCTTGCTACAATGTTCAATAGTTCATCAAAAAATGGCAAAGGATAAGGATCTATTTTGGTTGCCTTATTGAACTTCCTAAAATCCAAAAAAAATCTCAATTTAGCATTCTTCTTAAGCACTACCACAATGGGTGATAACCATGTAACCTCCTTTATCCGTTGAATAAACCCAATTGCTAACAATTTATCAATGTCATGTTTGATTTCCGCAGCATAATTAAGGTTTAGTCTTTACCTTGCTTGATGTGTTGGTGGAATTGAGGTTACAAAAGTTGTTTTGTATCTCCATTTTTGAAGATCTAAAAAACATACTTCCAAAATTGGCTCAACACAGAATTAACAATGGTCTTCCCAACTTGCACTTGGATAACTGCCATTTAGTTATCTACCTCTATGATTGCTATGTCTAGTTCAACATGGGTCTCAACCATTGTAGCTACATTACGCTTTAATATCTATTTAGTAGCTATATTACGTTTTTCAGGCTTCACTTTTTGTCACATATACTTTTAAAAATCTGGTGTTATCTTCAACAATTCACCTAACTTCAAAGTATAGGTAGTCTCCAACATCTATCCACTGATATCTTGGAATATTTATTATATAGACATAACTTTGTTGAAAGGATTATCAAACAAACTTTGTGATACAATTGATTTTGTGGACACCTTAAATTCTAGGAATCTTGCCCAGCTTGTACTCCATTATGCTTTCTCCTTTGGAATCAAATTTTGCAATGGGTCTTTTGCTTGCATTTCTTATATAGTTTTGACAAGAGATTGTTGTAGTCTTGCTCCTTTTCCCAATCAACAACAAACTTCTTTTTTATTGGATCTCTATCCTTAAACACATGTTCTTTAGTAACCTTGCTCCTGGTGATGGCCATATTCACATCCACCATATGGACTAAAGGATTGAAACCTTGGGTTCTACCATAACTTGTTTATCTATTGGCTTCGTTCCTTTGTTCTTAAACATATTTTGCATATTAATCTATTTAGGACTTTCTATGAACTTATGTTTAGTGTCACCACAAATATGACAAGAATACTTAACAAACTTTTGTACTTTAATATGTTGAGTAGTAACCTCAAAGACTATAGGAACAAGGTCTTCCTTTCTTTTGATTCTACAAGTTTCAACATTATGATTTGTCATGTGATAACTTGTACAATACATTCCTATTTTCTCTAAGACTATATGAGGTTTCTAAGCTAATATTGTCTTATTACTTTTTGATACTAATAGAATGTTTATGGCTTCTATGTTTAAAATTCCTTTTTCACAAACCAAAGCTGTTTCCTTATGTTGTTACACAATTTCTCTCTGCATACTTGCTGGTGGTTACCTGAAGATATGGTTGTAATCCAAATTTGAAAGCAATAGTTAAGAAATTATTTGTAGTCTTTTGTTGAAGACAATTAGCCAATTTCAATAATCTCTTATAATAAATTTCCACTTTTCCATTTTTCTCCTACTTCATATTTTTCAACTACATGTAAACTTGTTCATCATTCCGAACTTTTATTTACACCTTACAAAAAGCTAGTTGTAATTTTGCAAAATTACAATCTGGGTAATATCCCATATAATTATTATACCAGTGAGACACAATATCTTTAAGGGTGAAATTAAACAAATTAACAATTTCTACATCATCTATTTCACTATTTACTATAATGGCACCTTTAATATTCTAACATGAGCATTTGGGTCAAAATCTTTAACATATTCCAGATAGTTAAGTGGCCGACAATAAGGTGTGTTTGGTGGTGATGGTGGCCTACTTGGATTCACCATTGGTAATCCAAAATATCTTGGAAGTCTTGGTGGCCTTGGTGGTCCTAATGGATCCGAGTCACATCCTCCTAAATCTAATGGCTGACTAACAAAAACTTTGTTCACCTTTCTAGGTATATCTTCATGCACACTCACAAATTTTGTTCTTCTTGGAATTTGTGTTCTAGATCTAACACCATCAATAATATGAATTGGCGTTGAAACAAATGAAGGTTCAGTAACTATAATTATAGATTGGGGTGCCACAAAGTATAATGGCACAAATCTTACTGGTTCCATTCTAAAATTTGAAGTTCATGTATAAGTAACTCTAATATGATTTTGATGCAACAAACTTGGTATAGGAGTTACAAAAATAGGTACTACATTTATCATAATTTGAGCTCTCGTTTCCACTTTGTTTTGTCTCTAGATTTGTTCTCTTAATCTATCTAAAATTTTGACCCTCTCATGGTATAGACCCTTTGGCTCAATATGTCCATGATTCCCTACTCTTGCAAGTTTCAAATTCAAATTCTAGAAATGTTCAACAAATATTTAACTCACATTATCTTCAATAAATGGACATTCATTGATTTGATGTCTAATTTGATGGCAGTATGTGCAACATGGAAAATTTGGTCTTGGAACTTTATTCACATTGTGAATCCCTCTATTCCAATCCCTTGGAACTCCTCTAACTATGCTTCCATTTTGTTGATTAAATCTGGGTTCATTGTACCTCTTTCTTATAGCCATAAGAACACATTTTGCCATTGTCAATTTTGCTTTTCGTAAGACAAAAATTTCTTGTCTAATTACAAATATTGGTTCAACTCCTCTTGACATTTTGATACCCTGAATTGCAACTTCTTGTTCAATGACATAATGAATAAAAGGTTCAAAATTCTAAGCTTTTTGTTCAAACTCTTCATTCTCCTAACTATCTTAATAATAAGGAGCTGAAACATATTTATACCTTAGTACTACTTCCTCCCTTTCTGACCTATTGAATCTTTATTTTTCTTCTTGAATTAAAGCATAAAAGGTATGTTGTTGCATCAGATTTGTTGATTTTAGCACAACTTTCTATCGAGGTTCATATTCCCAACTTTTTTTTTTCTAAACTCAACCTATGAGTCTGCATTTTTACTTTGACGTTCTTCCTTCTTGGAATTTTGTAGCAAACTATTGGTGTGCCTTTGTGCTTCACAAGTTTGCACTTCAAAAAGAATAATTGGTTCTGCCTAAGGCGTTTTGTGGCCTATAGGTCTTTCTTCTGTCCATGGATGTTTTTATTATATTTGAGAAACTCTTCTAGGTGTTTCAAATTGTTGATCTACCTTATCTACACTCAAATTGTTGCTAATGGTAACCCCATTTTCCATTTGTTCATGTAAACAACATGATCTAATTGTCTCCTTAGACTTTTAATTACAATTTTATTTTCCATCTCTTTAAATCTTAATTTAAATGTGAACAAACTTTTTCATTATAACAAAATCCTCACAATTACTTACTTTGTTTACATTTGTTTCCTGAACAAAAAATTATGATCAAGATTTGAAAAAAAATGCAAAAAACAAAATTGAAGTTCACTATCTATTATTAAAAAATTAATTCAACAACAAGACATAAATAACATTATGAAATTCACTTAGAATTCAAGTGTTGGGATGGTTGCCAAATGGCAAATATAGAATTTCTAATCCTATATTCTGGTAAAAAATTTGGACTAAAATGCAATAAAACTAATACTAATAAAATATGCTCATTCATCTATTTATAACTAGTTTCAAAATTTAAATCCACTAATCAAAGTATGATTTAAACACCAAAACAACAAACTCTAACTATGGAAACAAAGTTTTTCAAATCAAAATATATTTCTTTCGTACTCCATTAAAGTTCCATGTTCTACAATGATACAATGGGTTTTCATATTTTCCTCTTCCAAAATATATCCTCCACAAAAAATAGTCCTATGTTTTATTCAAATTCAAATGGTGATAAAATTATGTAATCTAATTAGTAATTCCTAAAATAGTAATTAAATAAATAGAAATATACTAACTAATAATTACTGCGAGTAACTACTCCTTTAACATGGTTGCAATAGATGAAAATCAATGATGATATTTATTAGACTAATGAAGATGGGAACTATGACAAAGAAGTAGATAATGAACAAGATGAAATCAATCTTACAGGAAATAATGCAATGTTTGAAAAATTTCAAGACAATGGGTTAAACATTCCTAATGCAAGAAGGACCTAACTAGATTATCAATTTATTGTTGGAGGAGTAGATTAACAACATAATATTTGGAAGATTCTCATGATACTTTGATGACTTTGAAGATTGGATGAGATGTGTGGCAAAGGATGAAGATGCAAGGAATAGAGCTTTCCCTAGGAAGCAATTGGAAGATTATGTAATAGTATTTCAAATATGAATTAAATTAAACAAGGAAAAACAAGATATTGTGGCTACAAACATCAACCATGTTGCAAAACAATAGTGCAAGTGGGATGAAATCAAATCCACAATCAACATTGACCCAACATTTTATCAAGGAAATATTGACCAATTGTGGTAGTTATTGGAGCAATTTTTAGATGTGATTGTTTAGCACAAAGGAAAATCAAAATGTTGCAAAATTGGGAGCATGTTGTGGATACACAAGGTTTTCCACCCTATCGGGCTACCCTTAATAGAATGTCATTTTGGGAAGAAACAAAAGTTAAAAAACAAATTGATGTGTTGGTGCATTACTTGGAAGATGAAACCTAACACATTTGAGTATGCATGTAAAATGATTTTACCTATTAAAAAGGATGGAAGTTTCCACTTCTATAGATATTAAAGTTCCTTGAATCAACAAACCATACATGATGCATTTCCAATGCCATTGATGGAGGATGTTTTAATGTAGCTAGGGAAATCTTAGTGATTTTCTACATTAGACTTATAATCAAGATTTTGGCACATACAAATGGCACTAGAGGATGTGTGAAAGTTGACCCTAATAACTAAAATTGGGTTGTTTGATTGGACTGATATGCCATTTGGCATGAAAAATCCAACTAATACCTTTGCCAAAATGATGACAGAGGTTTTTCGAACCTATATGGACAAATTTTTGAAAATGTTTGTTGATGACTTCAACATACATAGCTTGACATGGGAGGAACATCTAGAACATCTACACTTTATACTAATGAAACTAAAGGAAGTAAATTTGAAACTTAACCCCTAAAAAATATGAATTGCCAAAACTAGCATTGGTTTTTTGGGTCATATTGTCAATAGAGAAGGAATTTAGTTAGATCAAACAAAGGTTAAGGTAGTGATAAAATTTCCAATACCAACATTTATCAATAATGTTTGTGCCTTTCTTGGTTTCATTAGGTATTACAAAGTGTATGCACTATCTAATGACCCATTTTAGGTAGATACAATAATCACAAGAATCATGAGCAAGTTTTTATAAATGATCCATATGGATATGGTTTTAAATTCAAAGGTTTCATCCATGTAATCTTTGACTACTAAAGTTTCAATCCATTATGAAACCTGTTAAAACTAGGTCAAATCCCATATTGAAAAATGTTGTTGTTAATTGGTATGTTAAAATCACTTCAAAAATCATTAAAAGAAAACTCATTAAGTCCATCAAAGTAAAAGACCATGTAGATTTTTCAATATGTACCCATTGGGCACAAAATATTTCATAAACCAAAAAAATTCATTTCAAAAAGACTTTTGAAAACGAAGTCGAATTTTGACCCTTAAAAAGTTCACACCTATCATTTGGTTAAAATTTCATTAAAAAAAAAATCACATTTAACTTTATAATTTCATTCTTCAACCCATGCTTGGTCATCATAAATAATTTGGAGTAGAATTCGATATGAATTCTTGAATTTTTTAACAATCCAGTCAACTAATTGATCCATATATTTGACTTCAAAAGTTCACTATTTATAATGAATGCATTAGCCTAGGCACCCATTTTCATTAGACCAAATTTCATTAAATTTTTAATTTTGGATGTAGATTGGTCAATCAAAGGAGTGGGAACTATTATATTGCAAAAAACGAAAAGAAATGAACAAGTTG
>Ga0116228_10003698_pt1 | contig 13518 bp, 5 predicted proteins | sample S1TSphfallax_2_FD_89694 | JGI IMG/M metagenome (GOLD analysis project Ga0116228, IMG submission 89694) | Host-associated microbial communities from peat moss isolated from Minnesota, USA - S1T2_Fc - Sphagnum fallax MG | ecosystem: Host-associated > Plants > Peat moss > Unclassified | place: USA... | reverse complement strand
GAAGACTTGACCTCCTTTGATTTCTTTAAGTGTTCGCCCACCAGCCTATCTACCCTAGTTTCAAAGAGGATATGTTTTAAATATTTCAAAGATCTATCTAGGGTGTTTAATGCATCATGAATGCGGTATCCTTTGCCAAACACTCTAACAAACTTGAAGCAGCGCTTATGATGTACTTGTTTATTTTATGTCTATCCTTAAACCCTAAAACTTATATAGGTAGTATAATAGGCACTTTTCGAGGTGGGTACTGGAAAACCAACTCTTAAGTGCATAATAGGTGACTATGACTAGAAGAAATAACCAAGCAAAATTGATAATTAAACAAATTAGTTAACAAGGGAATTGATATTGAGTTGAAACATTTTGTTATTATATCTTTTGCATGGTATTCCCAAATTTTAAAAATACAATTACCTTGCCCCATAGCATTAAAAAAAAAATTGTCCTTTGCAGCCAAGAAATTAATGATTAAATGTTCTAAATGACTAATAATTGATTGTAATAATAAAATATTATTTCAAATCCTACGTGTAAAATATTTTAGTCATATAATAGTGGTGCATTTGATTAGTAAACCATAATGTGATAACAAAAAGGCTAATGTTATTTTTTTATTACAAGTATTCATCCATACAACTTATACAATTGATAACAAAATGACATGAATGTACAAAATATCATATGAAAATGTAATTAGGATAAAATCATTTCAAATATAATTAAAGATTGACTATGCAAATGATGTGAACAAAATGATGTGTCATTACATACATAATGTGATCATAAAATTATTTTACAAAGATTCAAAAATGACTATTAATATAAGTTTATATATAAAAAATTATGACATGTAAGGAACTGATTTCAACTTGAATATACTTGATATATAATCCATTTTAAATTATTTTATATGATTAAATTAATTATCACTCATTGAAATAAATTTCACTGATAAAAAGTGGTAACTATAAATTATTTGTATATTATATTTTAAATCAAATAGAAATGTAAAATATGGTGTATATATATATATATATATGATCAATTTAAGTAGAACTTTATATACTATATGTATATAAATAAATATTCCACAATTATATTTTAAAATATGTGTAAAATTGAATAAATTTTATAATTTTAAAAAATTATTCAATATTTAACTTTTTTAAAATTAATAATAAATTAAATTTATAAATCAAATTAATATGACTAACTAAAAACATTTATTATATATAAATTTAGTTATTATAATTGATTTATGATCCATTTATAAATTTATACTATGACTAAACTATGACTAATGAATGAAATGTGCCACATGATTGACACATCATTGTGCCACATCATGTCGTAAAACACTATTGTCCTAAACAATTCATCCATAATGATTGTACGACTATTAGTCATTTTTGTCCTTTATGACTAGAATATTAATCATAAACTTAGTCATATATTTGAAGATTTATTCTAATGCAATCTTTGGGGGAAAAAAAGAAGGTTTGGCTAACTTTACAAAGAACCAACATCCACTAATTTGAGCTCTAAGTTGGTCCATGTCCAAATTCAAGTTTTAAGAATTAACCTAGAGGTTTTTTATGTGAGATTTGTTAAAACTACCACCTTAGAGCCATTCAATTTTCTTTCAATCCCAAATGTGATCCAAGAAAAACAAGGATCAAATAGATCCAACTTTTAAATGAATTAACAATTATTATGTTTTACTTCATAAGGTCTAATTCCTAAAATTATAAAGTTCAATAATTGTAAAAGTAACTTGGTTCATTTTACACTTCTCAAACTACCATAATTGAACAATTTGGTTGCAAAAAATGAGAATATCACATCTCCCACTATTAATAATAATTATGGTTTGCAAACAAATGAATCTATATTTTAAAGCCTATAAAAAGTAGGGTTTTACTCAATGTTTGACCAATACTAAAGATCATGGTTTGTATGTTATTCTTTTTAATAAATGAATGTAAGCAAGATAAAGTGAACAACTTGATTATCTTGTTAAAACTAGAACAAGTAGATTTAAAATAGTAACAAAACTCATTATAGAATTGTGGAACATTAAATGTTTTCATTTTAATGATTAAATATGATATATGTTTACATTAATGTGCATTGATTTTCATATTTCAAATTGTAAAATTAGGTTTTAAATAGGTTTTAAATTAAATTCTTGTAAACTTAACATACTTGATTTGATGTTACATTATGGTAGTTATATGAGCAGCAAAAGGTTGGAGACATCTACTTTATCTTGCTTTGACCCAAATTTATTCATAAATTTTAAGTCATAATGAATAGTTGAAAGTGTTGGCTTCAATCAAAACAAACTAATTGTTTATGCTAAAGATTTGATTAAATACACATGCAAACTCATCTACAATGATTAAATGATTGTGCTAAGATGATGTATTGGAATAATTTTTTTAAAGTTTTGAATTAATTTTATTATATAAATAATTAATCTTTTAATGTTAATTACTACACATGGTAATTAATGATTTGACCATGTGACTTACATACCTAACTATGTATTTAATAATTAAAATATTCAAAATAACATGTGCATGCGTACTTACATAGAAGCATGGTAAAGTAGACACATTCTAATCATCTTTCTCATTTTTGTCTTCTTTTCATTTATCACTTGCATCTTATTTCTTGCAATTTCTCTTTCACGACATTTTTCTCTCACATGTTTTCTTTCCCATTTCTATCTCACATTTTCTCTCTTTTTGTTCTCCTCTCGATTTGTTTCACACCTTCATTCTTTCTCATGTTTTTTTTCTCCTTCTCCATCTTTCCATCTCATGTTCTCTTTCATCCTCTCCATCTCAAACACGAGTGTTGATGAAGAGCAACAACACACCCATAACCTAAAACCTACGTACGAGGTGAGAATTTAAAACAAAACCCGAATTTTCTTTTCATTGAAAATTTTCCCTATCCTCTCTCTATCTCCTTTTTTGGTCTATGTTAATGTTTTTGTCTTTTTTGTTTATGTATGTCTATGTTTATATCTATTGTATTTATTCATGTCTCTATTTTTCTATGTCTATCTTTTTTGTTTGTTTTTTATATATATCTCTATGTTGATGTTGCTACATCATCTTCTTAGAGAGCTTGCAACTTTTTTTTCTCTGCACAACAAACTAGCTCTTGTGTGTAACTTTTTGCATGATGCAACTTCTAAAATTTTGTCCTCCTTGCCTTTGCATATGAACATAATTGTGAAAATTCACGTATGTATTGTTGACTGGCAATTTGATTTCCATTCCCATATTTCTTCTCTATCAATGCCAAATTTCTTCACTCCTTGACTCTTTGCCTACATATGCCAAGTCATACACAAAGGTGAGGAGGACAAAGAAATCAAGGACAACATTCACACTTGCATCTACATATACAAATTTAAATACTGAAAACCAATTCCTTTTGTTGTCACAATCAAAAAAACATTTGGTGTCACAAACAAAATTCCTTTTATTGTCATAATCAAATTCCTTTTACTATCATAAACAAAATTACTTTACTATCACAATTAGAATTCCTTTTTCTATCACAAACACAATTCCTTTTGTTGTCATAATTAAAATAAAAATTGTTATCACAATCATAATTCCTTTTGTTGTCACAAAAACAATTCCATTTATTATCACAATCATAATTCTTTTTCCTGTCACAAACATAATTCCTTTTTTGTCACAATTAGAATTCCTTTTATTGTCACAAACATAATTCCTTTTGTTGTCACAATCAAAATTCCTTTTATTGTTTAAAAATTACAAACACAATTAGTTTTTGTGTCTAGATCTAAGCACAAGCCTATTTTAATATTTATGTGTTTAGATCCAAACATAAACACCCATTGTAGGAAGTTGATGAAGTCAATGCACTCATTATCATACCTACTACTGTTGATGGTCCCTGAACAAGTGTCAGAATAAGAAAATGATACCGATGTGTCATTTTTTTTTTTAATTTTTTGTATTCCCTTATTTGGTTCTTTCTGTGGCTTCTTGAGGAAATGGTAACATTGTTGTTTCTTCTTTATCCTAAGAATGGAGATTTTTTTATTCTTATGAAAGATATATATTAATGTTGTGCCTAGATCCAAACAATAGATTTAATTTCTCTCCTTGGGCATTGTTATCCTTTCATATTATCATTATTTCTTTCTCTCTCAACACAACAACTAATACCTCTTATCAATTCAATGATCTACTAGAGATCTTAACATTCCTTATGATTGATTATAGAGATTCCTTGTGTCAATTAATCACAGAATGTCATGAATTCCTATTAATTCAATGACACCATTGCTCAAATTCTCATTAATGATTTTTCACGTCTTACATGTCATTTTAAATTTCAACACAAAATCAATAGGTGTTATCAACATGGCCGAACAAAGCTCGTAAGTACTCCAAAAACATTCCTTGCATAGAAAAATAGCGAGAAATCGCCTAGTGGTTGTTAAGCATTTCTTCACAAAAAAAAATTTGTGAAACAATGCATGGTGACCATTAGGTGATTTCTCCCCAAAAAACCAACAACAAAACGCTTGATGGCTGTTAGGCAATCTTTCAAAAAAAAAAACTTGCAACAAAATGCCTAACAGCTGCCAAGTGATTTTTTGCAAAACAAACCTATGACAAAACACCTAATAGCCACTAAGAGATTTTTCGCAAAACAAACCTATGACAAAATGCCTAGCTACCAGTAGGAAATTTTTCCTAAAAAAACAATAACAAAATGCCTAGCACCTACTGGGCTATCTCTAAAAAAAAGCCTACAATAAAACATTTGGCGGCCTTATTGAATGTCAAATAATGGACACAATGATTGGTGAAGAATATTCCAAATCATTTCCACTTGGATTCACCCTAGTCAAGGATGTCAATCTACCTATCATTTGATTTAAAAGGTCATCCCTGAAAATCGTTTATTAACATTCTTTCAAGAAAGCATGAATATGAAATCAAGACACGAATTATTATATACAACAAATTTGACACAAAGGTCCCCATTTTTGCTATTCTCGAGGACCCAAAGAGGCCAAATTGCATTCTTCCATGTCGTCCCAAGAAATGGGAGGACATTCAAAACTTACAATTTCTGATCGTTGGTGGGTAGCACATGATTGTTGTTACAAAGGTTAGTCTTGTTTGATTTCCACTATAAGATACTAAATTTTTGTTATACATTCGATTATTCACAATGATTTTTTTGTTATTTAGGAACTAGTGGAGGACCCCAACACTACAAATGACGTTTTTAAAAAAAATAGTATTTTCAAGATTATCATTGTTTGGGAGTTGGATTTTGTAAAAATTGTGAAAATGTCCAAGATTTTAAATAATAAGGATTGCAACTTGTCAATGAAACCATCATATCATGAGAGCCTCACACATGCATGTAGTCATACTAACATGTACCAAAAACAGTCATAAACATTGCTTACTTTTTTTATCTTTGGATTGTAAAAATTAATAATAATAAATAAAGAAAATTATTTTTTATAAAATTTTATTGTGAATACATTATCTACATATCATAAAAATTCGGAATCAATGTAATGAATGAAAATACGTATAAGGATTTGTAACCTCTTGTAAGCACTATTTAAAAATTGCATGAAAATAACTTACAAGCACAATTTGAAAATATATTTTAATGACATATTTTGGGTATTTTTTAATATACACCTTAACACAATAGTATTAGCAAAACATTTTAAAAATTTAATGTTCTTTTGAAAGTTGTATTAAATTTTCAAAAAATTTAAAGCCACTAAGGGGGTACATGTGGCTTTTAATAACGTTGTTGGACCCACATGCATGTCGAATTTGATTTTCATATGACAAGCCCACACCAGATCTTGATGGCTCTTTATGTCACAGCAAAAATATAAGGTAAATTCTCCCCTTTCTCTATATGTCATTTCAATGTTAAAGAATTGTCTAAGACATTTCACTTATTATTTTCTTTGTTACTATGTAGCAATTTGAGGAAACGTTCAAGCCAATGTCTAGTGTCAAATCTACAAAAAAAGTAGGAGTATTCTACTTCTTTCGAACCTAGGTTTCCACCTATGGGAAATAGTTTTTATTGAATTGGAGAATTACAACATCTTGGACAAGAGTGTAAACACTATTACATAACTTGTCTGTTTTGTAGTCCTTTTGCACTTAATTTTCTCTCAAAACAAACCTTGGACAATTTTAGGACAAATTAAAACAAACCAATCATTTAAGACAGGTAAATGTTAGTAAAACAAACAACTATAAGATGACTAAACATTAACACAGTGCCATAGTATCATGTCCGATATGACTAATTGTGGGACTAAATGCAATGATGTGGCATGTCCATTCTAACAAATTATGTGATTAAATAGATGATGTGTCATCTCCATTTTAACAAATTGTGTGACTAAATTGGTGATGTTGTTATCCATTTTAACAAATTGTGTGATTCAATTGATGATGTGACATGTCCATTCTAACAAATATGTGATTGAATTATTGATGTGGCATGTCTGTTTTGTTTAATTGCGTGAATGAATGTAATCACATGGCATGTTCATTGTGTCCAAATATGTAATTAAATATGATTATTTTATAAAATAATTCCAATCTAAATAATATTTTTTAAATATTTTTATTTTTATTTTAGAAATACTTCAATGTATCAATTTCCTTTTGGATTATATTCAAATCAAATATTCTTCTAATTCAAATTTTTTTTCCAGAAGTTAAACCTTATAAATAGGCTCAACCTAGATAACTTGAACAATCTAAGATGTCACTTTAAGAACTAAAGCCTTGGTTATATACTTTTCATAATGAGATTGATGACCAAATAATATGGGATATATTTTTCAACAACTTTATCACACGAAGTTTTCAGTTTATGAGACCTACCACCAAACACTTAAGAATAAGATTTACAACTTTTGGTACATTGTTCTATTATTTTTAAGTTTCCAAAAGATTTTGTAGTTCTCCACTTGACACATCCAATGGTACAAAAAATGTTGAAATCGATGAATAAATGAGCAAGTTGTGCCCTTTGAAAGTGAAGAGGGTGATTTGCAAAAACTGAACATAATAGTTCAGTTTGTGTTTTTGAGTTTAAACTCTTTGTATGTTGCTCCATTGCTTCTAACATTGAAACATACTTTGTAGTTCTTTTTTTGATGCATCGAATGGTACAAAACATGTTGAAATCCATGAAAAATTGAACAATTTATGCCCTTTGAAAGTGAAAAGGGTGATTTGCAAAAACTGAACATAACAATTCAATTTGTGTTTCTGAGTTTAAACTCTTTGTAAATTACTCCGTTACCTTTGACATTCAATTTGTTTTTGTAATTCTCCTCTTGGTGCATCCAATGTTATAAATTTTTTTCAATTTGATAAAGAAATGAGAAAGATATGTTCATTGAAAGTGAAGTGAGGTGATTCAAGCACAAATTAATGACTTCAAAATTTAGTTCCTTTTTCTAAGTTTTAGTTTTTTGTGCATTGTTCCATTTTTTTTCATGTTTAAATTTTTTGTAATTCTCCTCTTTAGAAATCTAAAGGTGAAAAAAATTATTAATTTGATAAAGGAATGAGCAAGTTATACTCATTGTGAAGGGAATGATTTATAGAAATTGACCACATGTTAAGGTTGCGTTTTTGACTTTAAACTTTTTCTAATTATTTTTTTTGTCTTTACATTTTAAAAAAAAATAGTGAAGCTTAAGATAACACATCCGGAACTTTTTAAATCGTTGAGAATGGACAAGTAATGAGAAAGATATGAAACTTCAAAGTGAGGGGGGTCTATATGCTTGTTTTTGTTTTTTTGAATGAGGTCAACCTATGTTAATAATACATGTGTAATCAAAGTGACTATCTTTCATCACATTTGTACACATGTTAGATAAGTGACTAATTTTAATCATATATATATCACTTTGATTACACATGTAAATTTATTGATTAATTTTAGTCACATTGCTAGTAGGTTGATCACACGTGTAAATTTATTGATTAATTTTAGTCACATTGCTAGTAGGTTGATTACACGTGTAAATTTATTGATTAATTTTAGTCACATTGCTAGTAGGTTGATTACACGTGTAAATTTATTGATTAAATTTAGTCACATTGCTAGTAGGTTGATTACATGTAACCACTACATAAAGTCCGTGTATGAAGTTACAATGTTTGTTTTGACTAAAATGACATTCAAATTAGTTATAATAGACAATGCTACTTTTGTGGTTTATCAAAATGGACATGGTTAATTATGTGGTTGAAAAAAATTAACTCTGCAATCATGTCAGTTAAATTTCACTAATGAAAAGGACATGGTTTTGTTGTAATGATATGTGCCAACTTGTCCTCCTACGCTAATTGAAAAAGTAGCATTTGGTTGCCTCTCAAAAATGAAGGGAAAGTAGCTTGAAACCATCACCATCCGTGATTGTCTAGTATAAGGCAAAGGGAGATTTGACTTAAAGTCGATGCACGAATTTACCAAGCTCTTGAAAAAAAAGGTTGTCATCCAAAATGAAATTATGATTCATTTCAAATTTCCAAAACCAATTACAAATAATAAAAACTCATATTTTGATGAGGCCTAGAGTGAAAAAATGGGGAACCACAAGTTTGACAAAATGTTATTTTCAACTTTGGATTTTGAGCTTTGAAAAGGTGGATTGATAGCACTTCTCCAAAAGGAATTGCAACAAAGTCCATTCTTTTGGACACCCGTTACATGTATGACATGGCAAAACTTCTTGATTTTATTGACAAAAACTAAATTGATTTCGTTTTTACAAGATGATGCTACTAACACTTTCATTGTAATATCGACCACACACACAATAAAGGAGGTTCCTAATGTGTGGAAATTATTGGATTAAGAGTCATTTCTAAACATTATGTTCAATGTAAAGGTGACACCAAAGGTAGTCATTTGCCTTTACAATCAAGAGTCTAGCTTTAGGTTTTAATTCATAACCACAATGAAATCAGCCTTTGTCCTGAAAATGCAACTTGAATTTGGATAATACATGGCGGGAATAGGAGAGGCTCTAACCTCACTCCCAACCTCATGAAGGAGCTTGTAATTTATTACATATATCTTTTCATCATAAGGTTCAAGAAGTTTGTGCAGGTTGATATTATGGGGAGCAAGAAACTCCCATCACTTATTGAAAACATTGTGTCCATGTTTATAAAAGATCATCAACTTTATAGAAATGAGATTTGGAAAAGATTTTGGAGTCAATCCTACGTAGCGGCATGGTTTGCCTAAGCATTTTCAAGGGAGGAGTCATGACATATGTCTACTTTATATGTTTATCTATTTGTTTCTACATCCTTTTTTTATTTTGCAATTTGTTGATTTCTAGTTCGGTAATGTCATATTTGTTGAAAACATAATAAAACAAATGTAAAGTTCTAGAGTCATCCCTCATGACCTCAAGGGGAATCGTTGTGAGATCATTGCCTTTGTGTGCCTTCGAATGATCTCCAATGTGGCTACAAGAAATGTTGCAACTGGTGCAAATGAAGACATACTTTTCATCACAGAAGGTGTGCAAATAGGCGACCACAATGAATGTGAAGAGCGAGGTTCTAATAGGAACAAAGGGGAAGACAATTTGTAGGCCTCGACCCTAAGTGAGATTCCTACTCCACTGCCACCTATTAATAATGCTAAACCTAGTTATGTTTAGAGGGTGAAAAGGTCCGCGAAGCCATCCACAACCATGAGTAAGGCTCCAAAAAAAAAGGGGAAGAAAAATAATTCCGTGTCAAAAGCTCAAAACATTGAAGCGTAACCCAACAATGTGAATTTGCAGGTTGACAAGGAGTTTTTGGCATCTTTAAACACCTTAGTCACTCAAACTTCAATAACATCATCCGCTGAGGTTGTTGTTAAGGTTGAAGGTGATGCACAAAATGAAGAATGTATTAGTGAAGCATTACAATATATCTTACCTTTGAATACCCTAAGCCCATAGAAAACTCAGAAATGAATATTGAACATTTTACACATAAGGTAAATAAAGGTTAGCTTTGTTATCTCATTATCTTGTTTAATGTACATAATAATATTTGAAAAACTCAAAATGAAGTTAATGTGTACATTTATTACATTATTAATCGAAACATGTAATAAGTATCAAAATGTTTTCTTGTGCATGAAAAATATGGAATTTTAAAACAAGTTCATTTTGCTTTTTGGTTGTGTGTCAAAATCTGGACCACGAATTTCTCAACCTTTTACCTTGGATTTTGCTTTATTGTAGGTTCATAAATTCCATTTATGTCTTCAAGCCATTACCAATTTTGGTGTCCTCGTAGCTTGGAGGCTTCCAAGCTTATATTTTTCCTCATGTGCACTTGGCGCCACTAATTGTTAGTTGCTTTGTTTTCATGTTTGGTGACCACCAAGCTTCAATTCACTTTTTCATACTCCTAGTGGCCACCAAGCTTTAATTGATCCTCTTGTATGCCTAGTGGCCACTAGTCATTGATTGATTCTTTCATTCCCTTGGTGGCCACCAAGTTTTAATTACTTTTCTTTTACACCTAGCAATTGCTAAACCTCGGTGATTGATTTCCTGCTTTCTACCAACTTGCATCCTAGTTTGAAATTGCCATTTTAACTCTTACGATATTCTACTAATTATAAAGGCTTTTTAGTTATTGTCCTTGAGAGTTTTTTGTTCAATTTAACTTTTCTTTTTTGTAATATAGATGATCAGATCGCTTTGAGTCAAATCGTCAAATGCAAAATGAACAAGGAAAATCATTCAAAGTTATATGTTTTTGAGATGTCTATCACATCTCAAGGTGTTTACGATATTTTTAAGCCTCTTTGTGAAGTTTGGTGTTCAATGAGTGAAATTTCTATTTGTGGAAGCAAAAATGACATTGAAAAACATACAAGCCCGGGTTATCGCTCATCTAATTCGCAACTATTTATTAAAAAAACCAAAGACCACATGAGTAGGTATCTCTTAACTATGAATATCATCCTTGTGATCTAATTTTGAATTTTTTTAAAAAAATCACTGTCTTTTAAAATTTAATAGGTTTATTTTCAACTTGTTGATGGTTTCAAATTTATATTGTTCTTTATGGGAATGCCATGGAAGTTTCTTCACCTGCAAAAACAGTTCTAGATAATATCTCGTCAACTTCAAGTGTTCACCTCAAAAATCACCTACAGTCCAAATTGGAAAGTCACCTCCCTTTGAGGTGGGTTGTTTACATGTGATTTTTGATGTCAATGGGGTCATGGTGGTGAAACCTTGTTTCGAGTCTTGTATGCGAATGCTAATCCATTCATCATTTGCACTTAAGGCCGAATTAAAAGATTTTTTTAACAAGTTGTTTGGTTCAGTTTGAAAGTTTATATTTGGTATGTTGCACAACATCACAACATTGATAAATATCTTGACAAATTTCTTTTAAAACACATATTTCTTTGGATTTTTTGAGACTTCTAGATAAAAGTCTTGCTAGAAAAATGATCATTTTCTTGTTGCTCATTCTGAAAAGCCAATTTTCCATTCCAAATTTCCTAGCAGCCATGCTGGGAACACATTGCTTGTAGATGACATGCCTTATAAATCTATATTCAATGATTTGTGTAGTCTTATATTTTTGGAATTGTTTGAAGGTTCACATTGGGATGGAGATTACTTGCTCTCCACTATTTTTCCTTACCTGGTCTCGCTTCACTCATCTGAATTTAGTGTTCAGACTTACAATAGACATAATCCTTTTGGGACTATTCAAAGCATAAGTCATAGTGATCCTTATTACAATATGTTATTTGAAGATTGTATTGAGAGTTGTGAACCAACATACTATACAAAAGCAAAACTAAAAATGAAAATGTAATATATATATTATTGTTCTTAGTATAACAATTTTAAATTAGTTTTTGATGCGTGTAAACTATCATTTAAAATAATATGTTTAAATTGTAATTGACTCCAACAAAAGATTTTTAGGCGTGTTTCTTTCTAATGAATTTTGCTAATTAATGTAGTTCAATATTTTCATTTATATTACTTCCCCACAATGTTTATGTTCTCTCTCTTTATGTAGTTAAAAATTTGTATCAAATGATTGCCTTCTCTCATTTTATTTTCAAAAACTTGTTTTGTGGCCACAAGGAGTTTTCTTTATTAGTCTCACATGAATTCTTCAATTTATAGATCTTTTTATATGAAGACAAACCATGTATGTTTTCTTTCTACATTAATTTTTTATTATAGATCAAGGTTTTGAACTATATTTCAATGATAAGTTCACGTTTACGTTTGAAATCTATTGCACCCAAAAAATTGTTAATTCTCAATGTCAACAATGTGCTATGATATTTCCCGTGTTCTATTGTTCAAGATGGGAATGAACAAGTCTTTGGAAGAAATATTAATAAGAGCAGAGTGGAAATGAGAGTTGGAATGGTTGTTTGCACATTATAGTGATCTTATATGGACGTCACAATGGTAGTTTTTCATGTATTCCCTAGATACAAGAAAATAAATAAAATAAAATTCTTGAAAGAATAGAAAATGGGACTCACTTATTAAAGCTATCATAGTCAACCTTCCAAGAATGAAAAAATCAAATTAAAATCATGGATAACCAATAAGTAATGGACTTTTGAAGTTTGCCCACATTTTTTGTCACACTTGCAAAACTCATGGATATGAACTTTTATTTTACAATGTGTTAGTCTTATGTGTTTGAAACTTTGGGATATTGGATGAATCATGTTTTAAAAACTAAAGATGCATAGAATGAATGGAATGTGATTTTAATTTATTATGTTATGGACTATTTAAATTCCCAAAAACTATAATTATTTAAAAAACCCTTTTAAACATTTAAAAATAATTAATTAAAAAATTCTTTTGTGATATTTATATATGTCTTATAACATGGAAATGGAAAAAAATGTTACTTTCAATATCATCTAAATATTCATATTATAAGCCAGCTTTCAACTACACTAGAAAGACTTTCGAAAAGGATTATAATCCATCAAAATTGTGACACCTTAATGTGTTTTTTCTTGAGTCAAGAATTTCTTCTCTAATGTTTTCAGCTATTTTTACATTGCAATTTGGTCTTGTATGAAACTTGAGGATGTGCTTGAAGTTCTTCCCATGTTTATTCCCAAAAAATTGTTGGAGCAGTTTGTTTTTATTTGGGGATGTGAACAATGTTCCAAAATGTTTAGATTTCTCTTGAATCCCATTACTATTTGAAGGATTTGTAAAGAGTATATTAGAACTAACATGGATGGTACCTTATGGTAAGGAGGATCAAACATTACTAATTGATGATGAATGACGCACTCCCAACTCCTTGAAGGACTCAAATGTGAGTCCAAGTGAAAGACAGCGGAAGAAGGAGGAGTCGGGATGCGCTCCCTAGCTCACAACACTTGGAGGGGTAGAGGGGCGTGTTG
>Ga0116228_10003696_pt1 | contig 13523 bp, 4 predicted proteins | sample S1TSphfallax_2_FD_89694 | JGI IMG/M metagenome (GOLD analysis project Ga0116228, IMG submission 89694) | Host-associated microbial communities from peat moss isolated from Minnesota, USA - S1T2_Fc - Sphagnum fallax MG | ecosystem: Host-associated > Plants > Peat moss > Unclassified | place: USA... | reverse complement strand
CCTTAACTACTAGACATGATTCATCTCATTATTTTATGCCTTGATCATAATAATCAAGCTTCCTGAAAGAATTTACTTATCAAGGTACAAGGGACAAATCCAAAAGCTTGTTAAATTGAAAGTTTTTAGTTTTATTTCCACACAACTCAATTTGGTATAATGCTTTTGGATTATGCAAACTTTCCGCCCACTAAAAAAATGGTGATGTCCTTATCATGTTTAAATTTTTCTATATTTTGTTTGTTAGCCAATAGCGAATTGTGAAAAGCTTCTATGGCTTCTTATGTGAGATTTATATTATATTCGTTCACCCAAGAAGCATTTATTCCATGATAACCTTTCAAATTAGCCAAATACTCATGTTCTTGCCCCTTACAATTGTCATGTTCAAATCATTTGAAGTCTTTTAAAAAGTCCTTGAAATCACTATCGTTGGATCACTTCTTGAAATCATCATTGATAGATGCTATGAGTTTGTTGAATCAAGGAATGTGTATTTTAAACTTGAATTCTCCTTTCCTTCCCAAATTAAATTTGAGCATGATAAGTAAACATAACGTACATTTATATCTAAGATCACGAGTTATAAAGAGATTAAAATGTTCAACATACACAATGAAATCATGAAGCTTTAGTGACAATCAAAGAAATGACCTACAAGGAAGTTTGGGCATGTTAGAAAATTGAATAGCTATTCAAAGGTGTAGATGGTAACATGTTGTAAATGCTAGGGTGGTGATAACCAATGTTGGCCAGTTCTTGAATTTTATTTTTTAGAGGAACCGTCAACGGATTTAGGTTTAACATTTTTTTAATAAAGTGGATGATTTGTTTTGGGCATATTTTTGAAAGCCGAAGCTCATTGGTTTCAAGGTCATGTGAACTTTTCTTGATTGTATGTTCTAGATCTAACAATTACAATCTTAATATAAGACCCATCAATTCAATTTCATGTTCAATGTGGGGCTGATTCCAAATAAGATGTTGGCTAAAAATGTGGACTCCTTTAAGGTCACATGCATCTTGGAGGTGGGGGGTGGGAGGGGGATATGGGACAATCCTTTTTTTTTTCTTTAGGGTAAGGGGGAAAGAATTGTTGGGATGTGGGATAGTCCTTTTTCCATGGGACAAAGGATGTGGCACTATTGTAATGTTTAAATTTCATCACACTTTTTATCCCATATATTTTTTGTCCACAATCCCACATTTTGTCTAATCTCATAAACTATACATAAGTATGTGAAAGGGAAGAATACACATGGTCTTCATTAGAAATGTTCAAAAGGTTAAATTTTTTTTTTTTGTGATGAACCAATCAAAGATTTGCCACCGTCAAAATAAAATTGGAACTTTCTAATTAATGGGTCTTAAGACTCAGATTCATACTATGGTCCCAGACATGGGGGCTATACCACTGAGCCATCACCATTGGGGTCCGATCAATTCCTTTTGATGGGGGGCTTGTGTGGGTCAAACATCATCCACATATTTGCTAACAAAAAAAAGGGGGTTTCATGCACTCCATCAAGGTGTTTAAAATTTCCAACTTCAATGAAGCTTGGTGTTTGCAAATGACTCTTGATAACATTTTGTTTCACAAAATTGCAATGATTCTAAAACCATTTCTCCCTCACCTCATTTTGAGCCTTTGGGTAAATCACACCCACTACAATGTTATATATCACAATTCAAAACTAAAAACCCTTATTTTCTTGAGTTGCATTTAAACATTATATATCTTCAAGACTAAATCAGCATGTCCAAGTCCAAATTTCACAATTTCCCAAGTGAATGCAGGCCTCTAAGAGGCCTCACACAAAAAAGATGAAGGCCAAGTACCAACTTAGGTGGTGGTGCAACTTGGCCCCTCATTTCATGACATGGGTACTTTCTTCTTTTTTTTAAATTACATTTTTAGAAATAAAAATGACAGGAAAGATTTTTCTTTGCATTTCCATGTGATAGAAAATTTTCTTTGTATTTATTTTGACAGAAAAAATAAAAATAAAAATAAAAATTGGCATTCTTTTGCCTTTCCAATTGCTTGAGAGGGGTGCAAAAAGAAACCTGGGGGCCTCTGCACACATTGGAAGGCAGCAAGAGCTAGCTAGATCCCTGGGTAGGGTTAAAGCCCCACTATAGGGGCATTTCTAAAATATGGTGCCTAGGATGAGGCAATAGCCAAGTTTGGTGCTTTGGGAGTTTTGCCCACCTTTCATAAAGTATGAGACCACCATTGTTGTGCACCTAACCATACATAGATCACAAGGCATAGGAGGGGAAGGGACCTTATGTCAAGTAGGTGTAAGACCCCTAGGAGAGATATTCATCCACATAAGGTGGCCTCCAAATAGACTACAAAAATTCTCCACACACTTTTACATTGTTTTAGGACAAGGGCTGAATACCAACCTTACTAAAGCAACTCCAAAATTTTAGTTTTCCTATAGTAACTTAGAATTTTAAACTTGTAAAAATCCCCACTATAACACTTCAATTATTAATCTACTCAATGGTGACATCTTTGTTGCCTTTTCTTAATAAAATGAGACCCTATTTTTTTCTCCCTCCCTACACTCAAGCCTCAAGCCTTGCTTGCTTACAAAAGTGGGCCCATTTGCAACAATTAGACTAAGGCATTGAAATGCCCTTCCCTATCAATATCAACATGGGCTAGAGGTTGGCTTGGACACAAGGAGGCAATGTTGAACCAAATGCCAATTGAATAATGTTCAATGTTGATTGTTGGAAATGCCAATGAAAACAAGAAGTTAAAAAAAAAGGTGATGTTCTAAAGTGAGACCTTCCCAACATAAGGAAGGGGTCATAGGAGCATAGTTCAACCTTGGCCACCCACTACATTACAAGGTCCCACATCCCAATTCCCACAAGTCATGGCATTGAGGAAAAGGTCGAACCAATGGAGTTTTTCCCTAAAGTCTTGCCACTAGTGGTCGAGAACGGCCAGTTTCAGCATAATAGGGCATCAAACGTGTAACTGGGAATGAAAATTTTACAAAGCGAAATAACTGGGACCCAAACTAGTTTTTCCACCAATTTTGGTGGTAAACTCTGAGTTTCATCAAACATGTAACTGGGAATGAAAACAAGGCCAAATATCATCAAATCAAATTTGCAATTTTCTCAGGGCAACAACGGGCTCTAATGCAAGCTTTCCACCTGAGTGGTTGCAACTTCAGCTTTCCAAGTTTGATTTACCATATTTGACTTTAGATGTTGCAAATTTGCGATTGACGCTTGTAAGACCTGCATTATGAAACCCTAGCCTAGCCGCACCTTCAGCTTAGGGTAAGGAACCCTAGTGGCGCTTTCAATTGCACCTTCATCTTGAGAATTTCATGCTACTGAAACGCAACTTGAACTTTCCAAAATTGTAGGTGCAACTATTCAATGGAATGTTGCCCTAAGAATACGTATGCATTACAACTTGCCGCACACTTTAATACCTATGCCTTACAACTTGCCATACACTTTAACACCTATTGTGCCTTACAACTTGCTGGACATTTTAGGCATGTTTTGATTTTTATCACATATGTAGATTGTTTTACAAGTCTTTGTACACTTTTATGGTAGTATAGTTGTAGGGACCCCAAAGTTTTCTCTTTTTTTTTTTTTTTGGGGTGATGGGCATTTTTTATTGGCCCATTACAAACGAAAAATAAAATAAATCAAGCTTTGGATAGTCCCAAAATATTTTATGTTGTAACCTCCTCTTTTGGGTTGCTTATATAGATTGATTACAAGAGTAAAATTTATTTTATTTATTTTTCATCCCAAAATAAGCGCTCCTCAGCGATGAAAACATGTGAATGGCATCCGATTTGCATCCAACAATTTTGTTGAGTGACAACTTTAGCACTAAAGTGCATGTGTGTAATATGAATACAACATTATTGACAATTATAGATTGGCAATAACAGAGTGCTGCTTACCTATTGAATTGCAGTTTAAATAATTCATTATTTTTCCACACAAAACTCAGAAAAATATGTACAACACTAGTGCAAACTTCTTCTAACAAATGGAGATAGAACAAAGTTCAAACAACATAGTTTTGGTTCATAATTATTTTTTCCCCTCTTCATATATTTTGGGGGCTTGCAACATTTTAATTTTAATAGTGTATACACAACATTAATTTTTTACAAGCTTTTTTTTTGTATACAAACAATAGAGTGGTTGCACACAATATATCTTTTCCATGGGCATATATATAGAATTATTTACCTTTATTTACCTTTTGCAAAAATATTCTCTTTAAAAGCTTTTTGGAAAATTTCCATATTTCTTGAAGTAATTCTTATTCATAGAAACAATTACCAAATGAGCATAGTTGGACATGCATTTTTCCCAAAACAATAATAATTGTGCGATAACATTTTATTAAAGGAAATCATTGCATGAACAAGAAAGAAAGATGTTAATACAAATTCAAAGTCTCCCATATATTTTTCATTTCTTTTAGTTTCAAATTCCACTTTCATTAGAAATACTGAAGTTTGTAAATCCTTTTTAATTTAAATTTTTTCTCCCATTTTGACGTGCAAAAAAATTGCATAGATCTGAACCATTAGTTGAATTAGTGAGCAATTTAGTTCCCATAATATCTCTTAATGACCCTAGCCGATTTATGTACCTTTTTAAATCCCATAAAAAACAGTTGCTTTAATAGATTGTTGGAGAATGAGATTTGATCAACATGAATGAACAAGTTGTAAAGTTATATCATTCAAATGCAAGTTAGGGGTAAGATTAGGAATTACTTCCTTAAGGGAATTACAAATTGCAAGGAACTCTCAATTTATGAGTGCAAGCATGCAAGATTGATGATTTTTTAATCTATGACCTAGTAGTACACAACCATGGTCAGACCATGTAGGCATTGATGAGAACTAAATCAAAGAGTTTGCATCCTTGTAAGAACAAGCTAGAGATTCAAAAAGAATTGAAATTTTCTATTGAACTTAACTTATTCGAATAAATATCTAGATAGTGTGGAGATTAACCCTTTTTTTTATGAGGGTTTCTATTTTAAAAACATTTTTGGATTTGAGTTTCATCCATACCCTTCTAGGGTTTATTGGACTAGATCATATCATGAAGCAAATTCTTGCCTTTAAATAAGAAGAGATTGGTAAACTCATCACCGACCCACCGCCCCACTTGCACCAACAATTATAAGGAAAGGAGTGCCAAACACTTTGTCACTACTTAATGAGAGTAAAAAGTTATTAAAACTATAACATGTCAACAACATCCAACAACAAAGACTTCCTCAAGTAATTTGTGCATACAAAGGTCAATACTAAAAATCTCTTTGCCTCCCAAACTTGTTAGTTTTTGGTAAGAAAAATTCAGCTTCTTTTATTTAATTGAGAATGAGTCCAAAACTTGTCGATCATATTCCAATGTAATAAAGGAGTTGAAGGAATCCCAAGAGCTTTATCATCCATTTAAGTAGACCTCAAGGTGAATATTTTGTTTATTGGTTTGTGGTACATTCAAAGTTTCATCCTATGTAGGTTACAAGATTATTATTATACTTTTTATTTACATAGGATGAATTTACAATCCTAATGTTAAGGCATATGACTTCCTACCATAGCCACTTGTGTTTTTAAAAAAAGATTGTTGGGTAAATATTTGTTTACTATTTTGTGGAGCATCTAAAAGTTTCAATCATTTTAAAGTTTTTATCATTTTAGGGGGATAAGGCTTGATTGATTGGTCCATTGCAACAAATGGTTTTGGAATTTTTGATGCTCCGAAGCTTTTTTTCCATGGGTGGGGAAGTTCCCAAGAGCTTGTATCATAAGGAAGTATGTCTCTTGATGATTTCATTCATTTTATTGGATGAATAAGCCTGTTTGATTGGTGCATCACAACAAATTGTTTTGGAGCTTACCATGTTTGCAAACTTTTCAAAAGGGCGGGGGGACGGGAGGGGATGAGGAAGTAACCAAGGCAAAGCAAATGGCCCCCCACTTGCCCCCAAATGTGGCAGCTTGTGGGCCTTGTTGGCCTTTGACAACTCCGTTAATAAATCCTACACATGGAAAATCAACACCATCAAATGGCTTGCATCATCAAGTGTGTATTGTAGGACTTGGCTCACATGGGATTGGAATCTTGACTCATATAAAAGGCCCTCCTCCAATGGCCCTTTTTTCTTGTGTAAGATGGGTTGTTATGTATGTATGGCAAGATACAATCCAAATGAGCATTGGGACCTCCAAGCACAAAAAGACTCTCTCACCCATTCAAGGTATTTCCTTGCATATGTGTGGGGTCTTAAATGTGTACGGTAGGACTTTACATTAGTATGATGCAACCTTACGCACATACAACACATTCTAATATGCATGAAAATGTTTTGAGTGTTGTATTTTACCTATTTAAGGCACAATTCATTTATAGAGCACGAAACCGGAACCTTCATTACAAGGAGCTTTTTTGCCAATGAGCGGAGGGGATCAAGGGCTACCACTCTTTCAAAGGCACATCCCCAAAACACAAACAAACATTCTTACCTACCGCAATCGACAATTCTCTTATAAAAATATTATTCCAAAACTTTCCTATGTGTTTTTGAAAAAGGTCACCTTACCAACTTAGAAACCGATCCACTTGTTAATATATATATTTATAAATATGCATCCATATATACGAATGTGTACCTAATATGTACATAGTTTGTAGGAAACAAAACCTTGGAATCCATATAAAGAAAAGGTAGCAAAAACAACACATGAAACTTTTTCACTAATACTTCGGAACATCCTTTGTTCACCCGTGGTACTAGAACGTGGTACTTGAATGTACAAGTGATGGGCCCATGAATACTTGGGATGCTTAAAAGGTCAATTCTTTTACATTGCCATCATTATGCATACTATTCTCTACTTCAACTAGACAAAAAAAAAGGCCTAACAAATATTCTCTTCAAAGTCCTAAAGAGAAAAGGATCCTCAATGTATACCACTTCCATTCATCCATTACGGATCAAACAAATTCTCTATTTCCAAGGAAAATTAAGGATTGTTAAGGATCCATAGAAACAAAAGGATCCCCCATGTGTATCACTCCCATTCATCCATTAAGGATCATACGAATTGTCTATTTTCGAAGAAACACAACCATGTGTGCAATGTGGATGGAGGAGCAATAACCATCTTCAACACCTATTCTTCCCCAACTTAAAAGAAGGGGAAAAAAAAAAGGGATGTGGATGAAAGCTATAGTGTCATCTCAAAAAAATTACATTGTTGACACCGATTGTTCATACTTACATTTCATGTAAGTGTAAAAAAACTTCATTTACACTTGCATGGCCCATGTAAATGTTTTTTTGTCGAGGTACATATTATATACCCTTAATGACTATGCCTACTTGCAAACCACATTACTTAGTTGTGAGTGAGTCCCAATGTGGGTGCATCTCAAATCTCAACGTGTTTTTTTTGCAATGTGTCGCTTTGATTGGCCTTTCACAAAATATTCAATTGATTTTAATGCTCCCAAATAGAAACTTTTACTGCCAGTAATGTAGTGTGAAAGAGCTTCCCCTCAACCCTAGTATATACAATACAAGCCCGCACTTTTGGGCAAAGGATGTGGGACAAACCATGGTGCAATTGGGTACCATTTTGAGTGCACGTTCTTGAGTGTATATTGGGTGCATGTTCCCCCACTTCTTTGCTTTGAATATAATTTCAATTCCTAACATGTTCATCACCATTTTTGGTTTAGGCTTTTATAAGAGTTTTAGTATTTATATATGATTTTTATTAATTAATTTGATTTGTTGTGATGCATCCTAAATCTTTTTTTATATAAAATTTTTCAATCAGCCACTTTTATTAGCCCATCACAAAAAAAATTATGAAAATTTGGGAATGTTTTATTCATTGGCACCACAAAAAAATTACATGGATTTGCACATATTTTCATAATGGGTAAGTGGAAATTATTTACACTTACATGGAAGGTATGTCTAAAACCATATACATTCACAATACTAAGCCATAACCTTTCTAAATAATCCAAAATACATAATAATATGTGGCACCAAGAATCCTTTCAACCTAGATTGATGTTGATGTGGTAGGGAATTGACATCATAGTTATGTCTATAATCAACCCAAATGCACATGATAAGATCATTATCTTCATGGTTATGACTTATGACATTAAAAAATGATTGCAAAATTATATATAATTTTTGTATAACATTAATTTTTTATTGGTACCCCCTTTAATGTGATGAAGTTTTAATTTATTTTTGTTTTGGGTGTTGCGTAAAACTACATTAATATGGAAACCCATCATACATCCAAAGAAAAAAAAAACTTAGGTTTTGAACAACATTATCTTGTTGTTGAACATCTTCGAGAACCCTTTGACACAAAATAATGAAACTCCATATCCACACATTAAAAACAATTCATATTGAACTCATTTATTAGCAAAAATGATTCATACTACAAAAATATTGTTCTTACTAATACAACTCTAATAATTGTCATATTACTATGTTGGTGCCCAAGATTACTAAATTCCACATAAGAGAAAAACCTTGCACACATCCCTTGTTTTGGGTTAAGGTCCATTGAATTTAAGTGTTGATTTATTGATTTATTGGGGGATATTTTTTAATATCAAATTTATCTATGATTGTTGTAATTTTGACATCATAAATTAATTGATCAAGTGCAATTTGATCCCCCTTCTTAATTGCTTGATTGTAATTGACATTCAACCAAATTATAATCATTGGCAAAATGTTCATTGTCCACCCTAATCCCTTCATACTTAGCAATGATGCTTTACATTAACACATCACAATGTCATGTAATGATAATAAACATATCCATTTCTTTTGTCAATATTGAACAAGTGGTGTGGTATAACCCTTTTGCAATCTTCTAAAATATTTGTCAAAAACAAAATTGCTGGTTACATCTCATGCTTATCCACACATGTGTCATAAACTTGTCATCTATTATACCAACAAAACATCTATTTAACCATGCACATATGAAAGGCAAAAAGGCACAAATTTTCACGCATGGTATTTCCAAAACTAACCAATTCAGCTTTCCAACCCAAAAAAATGTAAACTTCAACACCTTTTTGGACATATAAAATGACATGCTTGAGATATAATATCCAAGATGATTTGTAATTCACTTGAATCCTTGGTTCAACCTTATACAACTTTGGTTATTATTCATTTCCATGAATGGTGACATAAGTTATGTGTCATGAAAGTTTAAGAACATGAACAACGTTGCTTGATGATAATTAATCATGTGAACAATTTTAGGTATACCTAACCTTATGGTCAATTGCATGTGATAGCCTCACTTTGGGAGTGGAAGTTTTGGGAGTGTTTCAAATCTTTGGAATTATTTTATTTTATTTTTAAAACTTATCCAAAGGGGCCATTTTTAGAATGTTGGAAAGGTTTTGAAGTTTAAATATTGAAAAATTAGCTTGCATTCTCCATCTGGAAATTTGAAACTCAAGTTATGGGCAAAAAATTGGTTGGACTCCTAACCGCTAAAAATCAAGAAATAGGAATCAAATGATGTGGGATTAGAATGTGTAGTATGATGTTGGAAAGTTCTCTTCAAAGGGTATAATGTTTTCTTTTGGATCTTCTTAATTATAGTTCATATGTTGAAGTTATGAGCCCACGAATTGGTGGGATTCATAACTTTGTAAAATCAATTTTTTTTTAGATTTTCATTTTGGAATCCCAAATGTTTTTGCCCATTTGATGTATTCCATGTTGTTGATCACACAATATACTATATAAGGAATAGAATGGTGAGTTCCTTCGAAATCTAAGGGCATGGTGTGTCTTGTGAGTTGGGTTCTTCATGGTTCATTCATGCATCAATTTAACTCCAATTTGCATTAACCACCTTTTTTTTGGTTTGTGCAGATTGCTTTCATTTTGAATTCAAGCTCATGAGTTCATTCTAGTCCCATCCCAAGATTCCCGTGCTTTCTTTCTTTGTGGGAACTAATTATGACATGCACTTTAGGTTTGCATTTTGTTGCAAAACTAGGAATCAACATGTTTTTCTACCCTGATACCACTTAACGAACCTAAAGGTGCATCATTCACAAACTATGAACAACACATCATTTTTTTTTTGGTATCTTTTTTGCAATTGAACATTGGATTTCATTTTTAAAGTTCAAGTGTGTCCATTTACAAACTTGATTCATGTTTAAATTGAATTTTGGTCAAATTTTATGTATGTAGAAAAGACAATACTTGCACAATAAGTGTTTGACACTTCAACTCACAACCATTTTGTAAGGTGTTGAACCATCCAGTCAATTCCATGTAAATGTTTGTTTGATGTCATTATAAAAAATGTTTTCTCATTTTTTTTTATATTAATTTTGTAACCATGTAGGTCTTGCTAAAAAAGATAACCACTTTTTAAATGAAAAGGGTTTTTCATGAATAGTTGGCAAAATTTGCACCATTATGTTTCAAAACTTCATGTTTATCCAAATATGTTGTAGCTAGTTTAATATAAAAAAACTCCAATGTGCTATGTTAATCCAAAAAATAGATTATTTCCAAATTATTAATCAACCAAAACTAAGATGTTTATTCATTTGGTCTAAGCAAAATGTGGAAAAATAATAAATATTTATGTCATTTAATTTCTCAATTACACAATTTTTTAAGAAAAATATTAGAATTTCCATTTTAATCCCATGTAAATTAATCTTACAAATACTTAACACAACATTCCATTAACATATTTTCCAAGTATCACCATGAAACATTAATTTTTTTGTTGTCTTACATCTCACAAATGGGGCGCATTCACAATCATGAAAATGGGAAGTGTTACTTTATTCAACAAATGTATGATTATTAAGTCTCAAAATCATTTTATATGCATCAAAATATTTGAATGAAATCTTTTGCAACTTGGTCTCACCTAGGTTATGTATTGCCCAAATAATGTAGTACATTGGTGGATTTGACATACATTACGTTATTTTTAAATTTTCTATAAATTTATTTTAATTTGCCAAAATTTCAAAAAAGTTGTTTAAGATATAAAAGTTTGATCTTTAGTCATTTTGAAGGGAGGATATTAAGTAGAGGTTCACGTAACCACTAAAATAGTTCAATTTTTTTGAAATAAAAGTAGGTTACAATAACATTATTTTTTAATGTTGAAAATTTCAAAATTCAAAACCCAAATGTTGAACCATGAAATTAAAGTTAAATTAATTATTCAACATTTGTGTGGCAAATCCACCAAGGTACTACAAATAACTCATTACATGTGATTATTATTGGTGAATATTTATTTATTTTAAAAATGTGTATGATTGTGGCATATTTTGAAAATGGTCAAACCATACCAAAATAGGTGCCAACGATGATAATTCATAATTTACTCGGGAAGATCATATATAAAATTAATTTATTGTTAATCATAAAAATAAAACATTTCATTTAGAATTCATCATTTATGGATGAAATTCATCCATCATCACTTAATTCAACATTCATTAATAAATGTCATGCATCATTATACATTTTCATCCAAGATAGATATTTAAAAAGTTGTTTAAAAAGGTTCTTAAAATGGTGGCCATATGAAAGATTCTTTGAACTAAGTCCCCACACATGTGAAATAAAGATATCCCAAAAAAACACTTACTTTTAATTTGTTCAACACTAATATGAGATACAACACTTTGTTTTAGTCTTTTTCATCTTGTTTCATATTTTCACTCTTTCCACATTTTAGATAAATATTTATTCAATTATTTTATTACATACTTTCTAGTTGTATTTGAAATTACAGTTGTTGTATGATTGGATTTATGTGTGAATATATTTTTGTTATAACTTGTTTTTGTGCACATTGGAAATTCTTTGATCTTGGTACTTTTTTGTGTGGTGACAACAATCATTATATTGTACATCATTTTCTTATGTTATAAACCACAAAGTTTTCTTTTATAACTAATGTGCATTATACCGCACTTAAATGTGACAAGGACTTTTTGAAATTTAATAATAATAATAATAAATTCAAACATTACAATAATTACATTGATATTTTTCTTCAACAATTTTTTTTTTGAATGTGAGTAGTTGTTTCCTAGTGCTAAAAAACATTTCAACATCTTGACACGTTTATATTTATGAAATTGGAGGGGGAATTTATAAAATTAACATTATTTCATACTATTACTCAATTTCAAAAGAGCTTAACTAAGATGAAAACCTAGAATTTGAATGATGACTTTGCAACTTCAATTTTTCAACACTCATATTAATCATTTAACACAACTTGCCATATTCCTTGTCAATTTTCCTTGAACATATATATATATTTTACCTTGCCTTTCTTTTAAATCCATAATGAAATTCCAAAGGACATAAGCAAATTTTCCATTTTTTTCAATTTCCTTCCCTCCTTAATGTCATCAAGTTTTAGATATACCATTTATGTCCTCATGATGAAAACAAAGAGGTTCCTTCTTGTATTCAATTACATAAACCTAACAAGCAATGAATTCTATATAATATTTCCTCAAAACCCATATGATGATTGTTTTTTAATCATGTTTTAGAGATCTCGACAAATCTCAATTGTGTAACACAATCTACAAATCCAAAAACTATTGTGCAAGAGAATTGTACTTTATATCAATGACATTGTTCTATAGTGCCAATAGAAATGAACTTTCCTCCAAGCAAGTTTACCAAAACCTAATCCTTTAATCATTCCTAATGCCCTAAACTAGTTTTGACAACCCTAAACCATAAACCCTCTTTGATTGTTGCATCAACACCATGAAGACATTCAAAGCTTGAGCACCATGTCAACTTCCACTCAATAAGTTCTCCAAACCCTAATTCTTTGATAATTCCAAATGTCCCAAACTAGTTTCCCCAACCCTAAACCCTCTTTAGTTGCTCCATGGACACCATGAAGGTAGTTGGAGAAACATGATTCATGAACAAGGGAAGACAAAATGAGGAAGAAAATGAAATGAAGACAAAAATAGACAAAACTTCAGAAAACTTGTTTTGATGCATTTGGTGCAACACCAAGTAATTCCTTCAATGCAAGGATGCCATATTTCAGTAGTCCAAGACGTGCACAACCTTGTCTCTTCTAAATATACATCAAGGAATGTGAGAATGGGGAATAGTGTGTTGGGTTGCCACCCAATCTAGTACATTGAGAATTCTATCTCTTATAATAATTGTTAGTAAGGGGAAAATAGAGAAATCTTCTTTACTTCAAAAAGGCCATGAGCATGAGTTTCAGAAAATCCCAAGATGGTACTGTCAGCAAAAATCTTGCAATCAACTAACCACCAACTCACACAAATAAGAGTGGTTATGACTTACAACCGTTGTTTCTGTTTTTGAAAAAAATTGTACTTATTTTCAACAAGAAAATAGGAAAATTTTGGACAAATGTGTTTTTCTG
>Ga0116228_10003695_pt1 | contig 13523 bp, 13 predicted proteins | sample S1TSphfallax_2_FD_89694 | JGI IMG/M metagenome (GOLD analysis project Ga0116228, IMG submission 89694) | Host-associated microbial communities from peat moss isolated from Minnesota, USA - S1T2_Fc - Sphagnum fallax MG | ecosystem: Host-associated > Plants > Peat moss > Unclassified | place... | reverse complement strand
GACGAAGACGAAGACGTTCGACCCTTTCGTCCTAAATTCGTCCAACATTCATCCATTTTGACGAAACAGCTTCCTTCCACAACCCGACCACAGCAAAGCGCATAAAACCCTCTAGTCCTGGACCCATTTCAGAACCGTCCGATCTATAGATCGATCGGACGGATATTTTCATTCGTCTTCAGAGCACAACTCCTACTATTGGACGGTTCGATACAGTTTCAAATATCTAATCCAACGATTCTGATGGGGTTTCACAGGGATCGACTGTGAGGTAAAAGGGCGGTAAAACAGAGAGGATCTAAAGGTAAGTTCTTATGGTAAATTGGGTAGTTACTGCGAAAAGAGGGGGGGGTCTATATATACTAGGGTTTTAGCTTTGCTGTTTCGAACAGTGTGTTTTCTTTGTCTTCCTTTCTTGTGTTGCAGCGACAGGGCAGTTTTGTGTTCGCAGCGGTGCGGTATTTTTGTGGTATTACGGTTCGTTTCTTGTTTTGGTCTCGTTATTGCAACAGTTGCTCTCGGAGTTTGAGTATCATTCAGTTTCATCATGTCTGGCCGTGGGAAGGGAGGCAAAGGTTTGGGAAAGGGAGGAGCCAAGCGGCACCGGAAGGTGCTGAGGGATAACATTCAGGGAATTACTAAGCCTGCCATTCGGAGGTTGGCAAGGAGAGGTGGCGTGAAGAGAATCAGTGGTTTGATCTACGAAGAAACCCGCGGTGTGCTCAAGATCTTTTTGGAAAATGTCATTCGCGATGCGGTCACATATACTGAGCATGCCAGACGTAAAACTGTGACAGCTATGGATGTGGTATACGCTCTAAAGAGACAGGGGCGCACTCTGTACGGCTTCGGTGGTTGAGATTGAAGTCTCTATGCCGCCCTTTTTACAATGGTGTTCTTGAACACCACCTCTTCTTTGATGTTGTCGCTTCCAATTTTATTTCGATGTTGTGATTTGAGGCTGCGCTGTAGGCATTTTGATGTATTCTGGTGTCTTGGACTATGGTTGATGATCCATCGTGTCCTCACAGATTCTTGGTGATTAGGTGTCGTAGCCAAATTCTTCTCTTATCCATGTTGGATTATTCCGCTTTATTCCGCTTTCGTCCTTGTTGCTCCTGCTCTAGTTCCTCCTGGCCAGGAGCTTGAATGCGGTACTGCACGAAACTCTCCTTCCTGGTTTGACATGTTGGAAATTATGTTCCGTCCAGAACCTGAAATACTCCTGCCACCAACGAATTGGTTCTTTTTAACGATCTCCTGAACTTGTAGCCTCAAACAGCGAGACTATTGTAGGCACAAAAAAAGAAAAGCCCTAGGTTCTTCACACCATACACTTCCACTCAAATCTTTCGTCTCGAGCTTGAAAATCTACCCCCAAATTTGAAACATAATCCCTAAGTCTGCGTTAAGATGGAAAATAGTCTCCATGACTATCTCAAGCAATATCAACAAGGAATAATTCAAACCTAGACTGGTAAGACGTAATTGAAGTTCCAAAATCGAAAGCCATTATGATTCGCGCCGTGTATAGCGCAAACCAGAAACCCTAATTGCAGCAGTGTTTGAAGGACAATCTCGTCCATAGCCCGAGAATGTGTGTAAGCAAAAGAAAATTCTTGTTTCGACAAAAAAGAAAACACATTTTCTTCTGTCGAGATGTATGGTAAAATCGTCTACCACCGAACATGTACTCATCATCGAACACTTTTTCTCGTTCTTTGTCCAAATTGAGCCACGCAAACTGGATGAGCCACGCAGAAATTCCGGGTGATAATCGACCAGGGTATCAATTTTTTTGATTTTGTACTTACCCAATTATTATTAGATAGGGCTTGATTTTCAAATCCGGTTTTCACAACCTGGTTATTACATTTTCTACAAGCTAAAATTCAATTTAATAATTAATTAATTAGTAAGTTACTCACTTTATTAAGTAAAATAAAATTTTGAACTTAAAAATTATTGAAAATAAATGAAAACTTGTAAAAAAAAACTAATTCGAAATTTACAACTCCATAACTTTGTCCCTTTCAAAAGCTTTTTAAAATTCCTCTAACTCCTTTTCAAAATTAGCATTAGTCTCAATAAAACCTCCCAAACTAGAAGGAGATTTACAACCTATCATAGGATCATCGGGTCAATTTTTGATGACAAAGATCAATTTGTCCAAATTTTTGATTGTAAACAACATTTCTTAAGACTACTATTAAGGATTCTAGCTAAAAACTAAAAAAAAAAATTGTTTCAAATTGGGATCCAATTACTTAAAAGATTTATCTAGCAAAGAAATCAATTATAGGAAATATGTTTGCATATTTTTCTCAGCATTGTAGTGGACATTTGATATGAAGAAAACTCAAACAAAAACTCAAAAAATTTGAAACAAAGATATGAAAAAAATTGAAACAACAAAATGAAAAAGAAAAAAGAAAAAAAATTCACCTTGAGCTTTATTGAGAATTTGATGTTTGAAGCTCCAAGCTCCCACCTACACATGGAAAGAAGGGGAGAAAGTACTATACTAACTAGGGAACAAGAGTAGCACCAACACAAAACAATAATAACAAGGTATTCGCCATAAGCTACTTGAAGTGTGAAACAACAACAACAGTAGCACCAACACGAAACAATAATAACAAGGTATTGACCATAGGCTACTTGAGGGTGTAAAACAACAACAACACGAAGTATTAGCACAACCAGTGTGAAACAACAACAATGTGAAAAAAGCAATAGCAATAGCACGAAGGAAAAGCACCAATGTGTGAAGCAAAATCACCACAAAGTAGTAGCATCATGAAGTAGCAGCATGAACATGAAATAATAGCCCCAATGTGGGAAATAACAATATGAACATGAAGAGCTAACACCATGCAAACACCAACACCAATGTGGGAAATAACAATATGAACATGAAGAACTAACACCATGCAAACACCAACACCAATGTGAAGCACTAGCACCAATGCTAAGTAACAACACCAATGTGAAGGAACAAAACAAAATGTTTGCGAGAAGCAATGATACAACACATCACAAAAATTAAAGGTCATGCTCTTTTTATAACTATTAATTTACACCTAACCATAAATAGCGCCTCCGCTTACTTAGGCAGTGGCTGCTGTTTAAGAACCCTAATGTACCTAAGAACTGGATATAGGTTCTATGAGAGAACTGTTTGGTTCTCCCAAGAAATTTAAAAAAAAAAAAAAAACACTTGTTCTCATACATGTCTGAGAACTGGGTCAAGAACCAGGTGAGCATCTGAGAACCACCCAACATTGCTTTGGACTTCTCTCTAGTTCCAGCCCCCATATCTTCCTCATTTTTAGTCAGTTTTGAGAGATTTAAAACTGGATGGGTGCCCCAACTAGGGCTTTACAATACTTCTTTGTATTCCAGTGGCAAATATGCAAAACCATCAAAATCTTTCACCCATCATCAAACAATGAACCCCCTTCTACGAAACACACCATATGCCCATTCCTTTACTGAATCCAGCAATTTTGGCGAGGTTGGAAGCTCTAGGTGGAGGGCTAAGGGCTACAAATGTCCTTAAAAATTCAGAATCCAAGGAACAATGTGTAAGATTCGATCTCCTTTGAGTTCTTAAAGGTTCGGTCCCAGGCCTATCTACCCTAGTTTTCCCCGCTTCGTTAGACGATACTGCAGCACAGCGACGAAAATGAGGCAACCCGTTTACGCCGGCCAATCGATAACTTGCGGAATCTGCAAATGTGCGATAGATAGGGATCAACGATTACGATCAATGTAGCATTTTCTGCAACCTTACAGCCACTGTAAACCACCGTAATCCACCGCCAACAGTGTGGAAAATGCACCTACCCAGAAAAAAGCTCATCATCTAGTCGGTAATGATAGAGCGCGTGATCAGCGGCAGCACGATTACTGTAGCTTATTCTGCGACATAACAGCCACCGTAAAGCAGCGTAGAAAATGCTACGAAGCGGGAAAGAAAGAGCTCGTCGCCTAGTCTGTACAGAAAGAGCGCGTGATCGGCAGTAGCAAGAAGAGCAGATGCGCATTTAGAAGAGGCACTTGTTTGTGTGTGCTTGTGTGGCGGAGGGAGAGAGAGAGAGAGAGAGAGAGAGCGGACGCGGCGGATTTCAGAGCCTTACAGCGATGGCGTCGTCGAAGAAAATGCACTTGTATGAGGCGCGGAAGAGTTTGCCCAACTTGTGGTACTCGGAGCTGATGCGGACGCCCTTGGATGATCCGGTCTACTGCTGCTACAGCATGTGGTGTCCTTGCTGCGCTTCGTACGGGTTGCGTGGTCGAGTGCTGTACAACGACTGGTCACGTTACCGCTGCTGCGGTGGTGGCATGCCTTGCAGTGGTTCCTGCGGTGAAGAGAGATGTCCGCAGCTGTGTGCCATTTTGGAGGTTACTATGTGCTTCACCCTCTCCGTCTCTGCCACTCGCTTTATGCTCCAGGATGCGCTTCAGATCCAGAACACCAAATGCGACAACTGCATCATCGCCAGTATGTTCTTCGCGCAGTACCTCAACTGTATCTGCTGGCTTGTGGCCATGTTTACCAACGTGCCTTTCATCGATGACGCCGCCATTGTTACCGATCGCATTGCGGATATCTCCTATTGCACCGTCTGCGCTTGTCTCCAGACGCAGCATAAGTTGGAGCTCGACAAGAGGGACGGAAAACTACTTCCTCGTGAGACTACACCCCCTCCCCCTCAACAGATGTCCAGATATTAGGCATTCCATGGTACGATTCGTAGCATTCCAGATTGTGTCTCTTGGCATTCTTGTGGGGTTTGTGCAGTGTGATCCGAGCGCATTCTCGGACACAGCCAACACATCAGTTGGATTGTTTGGTGTCTAGTTGTAAGCTGTTGGTACCTATTAATGTCTCATGGCTATCTATCAGATCACTCTGCAAAGCTTTGCACAGGAAGCACGTCTAGGTCATTGACTGTTGCCCATGGTCATGAGTTTAGAGGTAATGGACATATGTATCAGATTGCTCTGCAAAGGTTCACAAAAGAAGCATGTCTAGGTCATTGAGTATTGTGTGTGTGGTCATGAGTCAAGAGGGAATGCTTATATTTTATCTGCAAAAGTCTGAATATGGTATATTGAGGAAATATTGTCGTTATTATATAGCTGATGTGTAGTTCGTTGCTTTGGACCTGGACATGGTTAGAGTTCTCTACAATTACTATGTAATTCTGCAGCTTCAACACTATGATCCAGCCTTGTTTGATTATTCCCAATTCTCTATGGTCTCTTTCTCTGAGGTTTCAACTTTATTTGGTTGTGAGGCAATGATTATAGCCTCTGTTGGAGTTGAAAACAGAGTGAAGACTCGGGTTGCTATGTTGAGCATTAGTTTGGTTTGATGTTGTCTTTTCTTTGTGCTACTGATGGAATTAAAACCTTGACTAGTCAGAGATCAATTCTCATTTTGATGCAGTTAAAGTAAATGTGATAGTGGCCTTTACCTTCTAAAATGATGTTTGGTTGTCTTCATAAGCTCTGGGAGTTGGTGTCTAGCGTTGGATTTGAGCCTCCAGGTTTCCAGTTCATGTCCCAAGCTTTCTAGGTACTCCAGAAGTCTTGCTGAGTGTCCCACTTAAATTGTTGTTTTGGGACAATCAATTAATGATATGATGGGTTGTCTAACATCCCAGCATCAGATCAATTAAGGGAGGCCCAGAATTTCTGCTGACGATGTGAAGGGCATGAGGTGGAAGGGAAAACCGTGGAGCTTGTGATACCACATGCTTGAAATCTAGTGATCCCTAAGTTCCAGAACCCCTTCTCCCCTCCACTTTTTTGCTCATTCAAAGTTCCATTTTTGGCATCTTTTGAATTCAGGTCCTTGAATCTGAGTCCATGGTGTAAATCTTGTCTACATCAGTGATCTCTTTTTGTGTAGTTTTCCCTAAATGCTAAGGTTGACTGCACTTGATCTTTCATTTTTCCTTGAGAAGATGAGAGTGAAATACTGGAAATCGCATGTTGGCATTGTGGTGATGTGGCTGAAAGAGATCTAGGATCACATAAATCTTCGATCACTTTCTCCATGGTGTATGGACATATCCAAGTGCTTCAGTAGAGATTTGATTCAGCCTCATTAAAGAAGCTCATCTGGGTATGTATTCTCTGTTTCACAACCCACATTTCAGTGCTCTGGCTGTTGCTGAATGAACAACCTGTGCTGGGCTATAGCCTACTTTTCTCCCTACAAAAGTTGGTACTTGTCATAAACATGTGCAACTAGAGAATTGCAAACATTGACATGACTTTCATGCCCAAGCTTCATCTGGATATTTGTCATGGAGCAATATATGATGTTATCATGCTTTTCAAATGACTCCCTAGTTGGAAGGAGTAGAGTAGGTATTTCTACTGAAGTCTGAAATATTGAATTCCGCATGTGGCACACAATTATGTCAATGCCTGCATACAAATTCAGCTGAAAATGAATGACAAAAATGTCAACGTCTAAGCATTTTGTAATTTTGGAATACTGCTGCTAAATCCAAAAGATTGCATGAGAACCCATAAGAGGCACACTTTAAGTTCACAGAAAGATTTTATCACAGATGAGCATCCTCCAATAGAGTCTCTGCCTGGACACATGGAGTTTGAGAAATCAGGGGTTTAAGGAACTAAATGATTTTCAACCACTTTGCAAAACTAGTACTTCCATTCTAGCTTTTGAATGTGATCAATTAATCCTTGTATAAAAAAGGTTAGGAAATCACAAGACTATGATGAGGAAGATTTATGAGCATTGGATCTCAAGAGCTAAAGATTTGACATGCTTCCCACTTACTAAGGGAAGGAGGTCCAACTCCTAAAGATAGAACACGCCTACAACTCACAACCAAATTGTGACTTATAATGGTTTCACTTGTTTCCTTTTGAAGCTCTTTTTCCACCTCCACCTCTGGCCGCCTTTTCTTAGGTGCTTGTTCTCATTTGTTACACTTTTGTGCCCACTTAAGCTCCCAAAATAGCCCAATTATCTTTCACCTGCTTCCTTTCATCTCCATTAACAAGTTTTTCTTGTTTAACTGTGGGCCATCCATCTAAATTATTTGATTCGTTTCAATTAATGCAGCCATATTATTCAAAGGATGTTACTAATAAAATTGTTGTTCAAAGCTCACCTCACATTTGAGTTTCAATTTGGCATGAACTTTTACTCCCATTCACATTCTCAACCTCATGAATGTATAACAAAACTTGATGGAATAGAAGATATTTGAACAATGGCTTGTTAACTATCAAGACCACAGACTATCCTAAATGACATCCATGATGGGATTTGTGTGTTGCATTGGTCATATCTTGATCCCACATTTCTCAAATGGCCTTGTTTGTATGGAAGATCTTGGCTCACTTGGTTCTCTTCTTATTTCAACCTTCCACTTTTAGTTTCAGAAGTATTTCCATACTTGCTTCTTAACATTGTTGCTCAAACAATCACTTATTCACTTTTCCATTGGAATCTATTGCTCAGCATATAATATGTTCACCATGTTGATTTGAGGTGCCCTCCTAGTCTTTGATTTGGTCATGATTTGGTTGTTGAATCAGAATTGAAAATGGGTTTAAAAATCTTCCAGTTTAAATTTCCACACATGTCCATATTCTATTAACTAGGCCCATTGTGCATAGTTTGGTTGATAGGGTGCACCATAAAGTAAAATGGATATTTATTTCCTCAAACCATGACTTTGCAACTTCGCGACTTTCCATCAACTAGGCAATTTGCAAGATACATCTTGCCATCATTGCCCCTTTGACAAGGTGTTAATATTGTAAGTGAAGGTGAAAACAAAGCATGCAGGAATATGCCTTACAAAAAAGCTACTGGGCCTCTATCACATTTCCAGAAGAAATGGGGTAAGATTTAGTAACAGACTGGCAACCAGTCAAGAGATGTAGCTAATATAAAAGCCAATAGTACCAGCATTGAAGCTGCACAAGCTTATCAGGCCAACACTAGAAAATATAGAAAATACTAGAGACCAGTGCGAATAATAGCTAAAGTTACACACATGCCAAGGTGATCACAACAGTAACATGCGTGGTAGGGACCAGCTACAATAACCCCACTGATTTCATCAGCTCTGACAGTGGGTGGTTGACACCAGGCATACTGATTTTCTGAAAGCTTGAAGACACACTGCATCAAAGAACTCAAGCAGCAAGAATATAGACAGAATTCACAAGATCCACATTTGAGAAACTATTGCCAGCTCAAGCAAAAGTCTCGCAAAGAATTTAGGACTGGAATATTTAGGAACTTTCTAAGAGGCAATCTGGAAAAGAAAAGACTAAGAAAACACTGAAAAAGAGGTAGCTGGCGGGGGCTTCTGCACCCATAAGATAGATAACAAAGAATCTAGCTGGTCACTACTGGGATGCTCCTTCTGAAAACACGAATGTTGTGAAGAGTGAGATTCATCCTGAATTTCAGATGAACAGCTTAGTGAGCTGTGAGAAGAGGAGAAGTCAGTGCTGAAGGGAATAGAGAACTCAGCAAGCAAAATACAGGAGGCAATGGCTTGCACAGGAATTCAGTATCCCACATAAACAGCAGCATTGACTACATAGCAATTGTCACTCTTGTCACCAAAATCCTCCAATTGTACGCCACTTGAACATACAAGCCCGCCATCCACCACCTCCAGTTGCACTATCTCTCCACTTCCAAAACACAAAATCACATGGCAACATTCACATCCCCAATAGATGAATCAGACACAAGAAAATGAATGAACAGAAAAAGAGTTTGAAGTTTTCAACCATAGAGTTGCACTCAGCTTGTCCCTGATTCAATCCCACTGAAGCCACGATAACCTCAAGTGCCAATAGTCCATTCAAAGGGATATATATCTATAAGATTTGCTGCAGAGAAATTTCCACAACATCACTTTGAAGGTGATGTGACAGTGAATGTGGTCACAACCCTATGAGAGTTGGTCATAAAGTGTCAGACCATCACCTTCATCATAAATATTTTGCAGCAACAAGCTGCCATGACTACCCACTGACTTCATGAGCTCTTCACAGACCATCACCATCATCATTAATCACAGTGACTAGCTGCCATTACTCAATGCCACAGACTCTGTCAGCTCCCAACAGTGGATATAGATAAATATATAATAATAAACTGCTCAAATTTTTCAAGAAAAGAAAAGAAAAAACCTGGATCCTGAGTTCCTGTTGCCCTACATAAAACAAGATATTGGAATCCTGTGAAAAGCATTACAATTCCCAAAAGTTAGGAAGGAAAGACCAGGCAGTTTGCTTACTATGGAAACACTGACTTTACAGCCTGAAGATCAAGACCTCCTTGAACTGAATGGGGAACTCCAAGCTTCACCTTCAGTTTCATGTGCTCCTTATTAATGCCAGGTATCACCCCTGCAGCCACAACTCCCAATATCTCATCCCATGCAGACTGGATATCCAACCTAGGAGACTTTTATGCAGATTAGGGTTTAGGGCTTTATGCTGTAGGTCACAATATCATCATATCTCCAACCTGCTCCTCATCATCTCACAGAAATTAAGAACAACAGGCTGCTGCTGAGGTGCAGTGTAGTAGTTCCTCTTCTGTTTGGTGTCGATCAAGACTCAGAGAAAGTAGTGCAAAAAGTGATAGGAGTCAAAGTACCAGTGCTGAAAGCTGGGATGGAGTTAGAGCAGATGGCATCCTTGCACGCCCTAACAGCAGCCGCTGTAACATCTTGCCTGCATTCCCCCCGTCCCCCGCAATTTGTCAAGTTTCCAAACCCATTCTCCTCCAGATGCCAAAACTCATCATATCGCGAGCCTTTGTCATTCCATAAGAAACCAGCCAGCGTTGTGGGGGTTGTAAGGACAGAGACCTAACCCGTGTTGATCGTAGCCTGTACCCATCTCCAAAATCAAAAGACGGAACGGAACTTCTCCAGGTGGACATGCGGAGGAAGAGGAGGACGGAGGACTCGCCATGCTGCTCAACACTAGTGTATCGAGTCCGATAGATAGGAGAACCCCAACACAAGCTTTGATTCCTGGGCGCGCGCAACGACACTAGCTTGCAAATACACTGCTGGTGGTGGCAGCATCAACGATAAATGGTGTAGTCATAGGAGCTTGTCTCAAAACCCAACCTTTCTCCTCTCTCCGTTTCCTCTTCACAGGACCTTCGTTCCAATCTCACTAAACCCTAAATCCCTAAACCCTAATCAGTTGTTTTTCCAGCTCACATTATGCTATGGCTGTGGAATCAGTTCCTCCAATTCGGGGGTCAATTGAGACCCATAATAGTCACACCCGTTTCAAGAAAAATGTCTTGGATGGGGCCCATACTGTTCCCAGAACATATTCTAAATGCCTGGAGGAGGAGGAGTTGAAAGACGTGAAATGTTCTGGGACCCAATGTTGTACTTCAAGATTGTGGTTTTTTTCACTAGATTCTTTGGACAAATATATCTCTATTTTTTCTAGGAGGAAGGTTGGGCATAGTGAACCCTCTCTCAGCCAATATGTTACACCCACCTCACATTATCATCATCTGTTCCTCACAAAGCTTTGAATTTACAAGAATTTCCAAAGCCATTTACAGGACTAGAAGCCCCTCTTTGTCTTTCTGCACCTGTTGCTTTGGCAGTAGAATCAGTTGTGATGGATCCACAAAGAAGAAGAATAACAGAGTTTCCAGAAGGAGGTCTAGTGTCACCTACAAATGGAGGGTGCACCAGATGGCCATTAACAAGCGGCTCGACCGATAATCACTGCTCTTTAAATGACATTTCTATAAGGATGATAAATATTCAACATAGGTACTAAATTGGAAACACATGGTGGTTAGTATGGTGAAGGTCAAATGGATCCTTCAGTTATGCCAGAAATGTTTCTATAGTGGAGACTCCACATGACCTTGAATGTATGTATGTAGTAGGGATAGCAAACTTTGGCCTGTTTGTGAGTGCATCACAATGTCGCTACTACTGTGAAGGGCATAATGACTCTGCCATTTAAGTGACATCCATAAAGATGATAAATATTCGGCATACTAAATGGAAAACACTTGTTGTTTAGTATGGTGAAGCACCAGTGGCTCCTTCAGTTCTGTGGGAAATATTTCTATGGTGAACTCCAGACGACCATAGAATGAATGAATGTAGGATACCCAACTTTGGCCTGTTTGTGGGTGCATCACAATGTCTCTACCTTGAAGAGCAGAGCCAATAAAATGCCAAACGCATGCATGCCCCCAAAGGCACGGAGGAGAAGAAGAAAAAGCAGCAGCAGGAGCAACAACAGAAGAGACTTGAATCCAAAACCGAAACTAAAGAAAGGGGTCAGATTTTGGAAGCAGAAGAGAGAGAGAGAGAGAAAGACTTTCAAACAGGAAGAAATCCAACAACATCAGCAAAAGAAAAGCGAAGCGCGTGAAATTACACCCAAAAAAAAAAATGCTCGGCGCGAAAAGTTTCAACTTTCCATTCCATAAAATGGAGTACATTGATGTATGTGCAATCAATCAATCGATCGATCATACTTCCTTTTGTTTCTTCATATCTTTCGAGACTCGAGGACTCCTTTGAAACTCCCTTCCCTCAATCCTCGCGAGGTCCTTGCCTTGCTTTCACGTGCTTCTTCTATTTCTTCTTCAAGCTTCTTCATCTCATCAATGCAAGCCTTGATTCCTCCGCATTTATGAACGAACGAAATGGTCGGTAACGGAGAAAACAAGAGACCAGCAAATCCCTTTCTTCCAGGAACCACACACGCTCCTTGAGTCTTGAATTGGAACCAGGTTTTTTCTTTTCCAAATTCGAGGTAGGTAGGTGGCCTGATAAATCAATTTTTTTGGCCTTGCCTACCAAGGCAAGGACATTGTGTTTAGATTCATTATAGAGTATTTAGTAGCTTAAGGGATTTTTATAGGCCCCTAGGTAATAATAATAGGTCTATTTTTTATATGAGGATTTTTTGAAAAATGATATTTTTGGCTTGTGTTGAAACTTGAGATTAGTTATAGAGTTATAATATCTTGAAGGATTTTGGGTTTCTTTTAGAGGATTTTTTGAAGATTATATCTTTGCATGGTAAAATATTTGAGTTTTCCATAAGTCTTCTTTTGTCGTAAGATACTTTTTTAATGTAAATGGCAAGGCCACAGTGTGACACACCCCTTGTTTATTTTCTTTTATGGCGACATTTCGCAACTTGGCAATTTTTTTTTTAACGGAATTTTTTTGATTTGTAGGGAGTTTTTTCGCCATTTTCTGAAATAAAAATAATTAAATTAGCCACATCTAGACCTAGGCACTTCCTAGGTTGCTGCCACTTGTAGCTGCACTCTTGTTAAAATTCCAAAGCCCATCTAAGGTAGTCGCCATTTAATGCTAATTAATTCTGGGGATCCTCGTCAGTGGACTTACTCGGGGAATTTGAACAAAAAAGCAACCCTGCTGGCAATCAAGAGGAGGTAACCAAATTTGGCTACAGGCTATATAGAGTGAAGTAAATGTTTTTTGGAACCTGGTTATATTTTGGCGAAATCCTAGATGCTATGTTCTAAATCTGGCGATTTCAACTGTCTTTTCCTCGAAATATGAAGACATTGTGCCATTTTTTTCCCCTCCCCAAAAAAAACCATTGATCATGATGCACCACCTCCAAATACCAGAGTAATTTGTGGAGAAACAACAGATGATGCACTGACAAATTTCCAGAATTTGTCAGATTTATGAGGGAGCTGCTGATGCATCTGCAAACCAGCCAGAATTGCCAACCATTTCTATCAGAGATATGAGAAGCTATTTGCAGGGAGAAAAAACTCAAAAGTGTGAACTGCACTCTGCTAGGCAAAAAACATTGCCAACTCAAAATGCTCTATATATAAATAAAGAAAGAAAGAAAATAAAAAATAAAAAATTAGATAGATACCTATTGACAAGAGGTTTTGTTTGTGGCCGCAATAAACACTCTACCTTTATTGGCCTTGCCTACCAAGGCAAGGATATTAGGGACACTAGTGTTGAGTCCCCTAACACCATGCTAGTAATTGAGGACTTACACATACTCACCATGAACATTTTATGTTAAGCTACCAATCACTTAACATTAAACTAACGGCCATTTAACATTGGGTGCCACTTAAGATGCCACCTAGATCTTTATTTAACATTGTCTTAACAAATGCACCATTAGATTCATTATGAAGTATAGTAGCTTAAGGGATTTTGGCCCTTAGGTAATAGGTCTATTTTTATGTGAGGATGTTTTTAAAAGATGATATTTTGGCTTGTGTTGAAACTTGAGATTAGTTATAGAGTTATAATACCTTGAAGAATTTTGGTTTAATTTAAGAGGATTTTTTGAAGATTATATTTTTGCATGGTGAAATACTTGAGTTTTTATAATCCTTCTTTTGCCTTAAAATACTTTTTAATGTATATGGCAGGGCCATGGTGTGACACACCCCTTGTTTTGAATATGTAAGGTGAGTGCCTAAG
>Ga0116228_10003691_pt1 | contig 13527 bp, 9 predicted proteins | sample S1TSphfallax_2_FD_89694 | JGI IMG/M metagenome (GOLD analysis project Ga0116228, IMG submission 89694) | Host-associated microbial communities from peat moss isolated from Minnesota, USA - S1T2_Fc - Sphagnum fallax MG | ecosystem: Host-associated > Plants > Peat moss > Unclassified | place: USA... | reverse complement strand
TTGGGGGGTGGATTATCCATGAAATAAACAAATTTTCAGTCCTCCAAAGAAAGATTAAGCTTCAATCATAGATGTTGATTTGTACAACGTCCCCACTCTATTTGAACTTTGCTCACATTCAAAAATTGGAGTTGCAAAAACAATTCAATGCATGGGATTGATTGCTTTTGATTTTGGGGGGTTTTTTTTTTCAGGTGACATACTACACCAATGAATTCAAGCACCCAGTTTGAGAAGATGCAAACTGTCATGATGGTAGGGCAAAATTTATCTTTGGGCTAAGATCAAAAGTCTTTAGGTTTTGAGTTGTGTAAGTTCTCTCATTTCCACCATGCTGCTGCTGCACATAGTTTGTATTCCCCAGATCTTTCTTTGTGGCTTTTGGCCTTTGCTAGGGATGATTCATGTCACCATCTACATGTAGGCATCTTTTGGTGGTCAACATGTCAAATGTGGTACAAAAGTGAAATCAATATCACACTAGGCCTACTCCACTCCATTGCTATTTTCCTTGCCACAATGTGTGATAAATTGAGACTTTGGAGCTGGCTTTAGCACTCTACTATTCCACTACCTTTTTTTTCTCCCTTCCTTTTTGGGTTTGAGAGGTAGGTTTAGTAGAGATGCAGCCCCCATCACAACATTGAACACTTTTTGTGCTTTTGGCAGGGGTAGGGGGAAAGACAAGTTTCTGGGCAGATGTGTAAAGGAACATCACCACATTTTGTTGGTGCCTCACACCATATATGTTCATACCATTTTTGGGCGGGTATCCACTTTGGCAAGTAAAAACCACAGGTTCATGTTAGTAAGACCTGGAACCCTAAAACCAGGTCTGATTTTTGGAACCCAAACCTGATTTTATGTTCATGACAAACTGGAGCCTGGATCCCAGTTCCTATTAAGTCTGGAATTGCAATTAAGTAAGGTTTTTGAAAAAAGAAAGTCACTAAAACTGGGGGTTAACTAGAAGTTAATCATCAGTTAATCGTTTGATTCCAGTTGAGGCTACTAACTTAAACCCTAAACCTAAACTGAGATAATTCTAATTTACTTTTTAGAATGCTACTCGAGGTTCTTCATAAAAGTAAACAACGAGGGGCCCAATACTGGTTCATACATAGACACAAGTGTAAGGTACATAGGGTTGGACCCAAGTGAGCAATCTGGGCAGCTGATTAGGCAAAGGCATGCATGTAGTGGCTTCCCCAAGAAACGATGTGCATGCATTCGAGGGGCTTATGTTAGGTGTGAAAGATGACCTAAAGGAGTTCAAGGCTATGGATAGACATGTTATTTTCTTAAACTTAAGTTTTATCTGGATGTATAATTTGGATGTAGCTGGGCCCTTGAAATAAAATCATGAAGGAGATTCTCGAAACTCATTGTGCAACAACCTTTGAAGAAAATGACAGATATATAATCAACCCAGAACTAATCAATGGTAGATTGTGTGGTTGGTTGGTGGCATTCCTAGTTGAACATATTACCATGGAACAACTACAAATAAAAAGATGAGTATTTCATAATGTACTTACTTTTTAGTGTTGGGTGGTTCTTAAAAATTTTTTTTATGAAGAACCTCCGGTTCCAATTCTACAAGCTAAATTAGAGCTGTTTTGGCTCCACACATAATTGGGACTGCGAATCTGGTTTTGGGTTTTGAAAATTACACTTGGTTGGTTTTGGTCCAATACTGGGTAATCGAAACTGGAACTGGTTAACTGTTGGTTAGCCCCTGGTTCTAATATTTTTTTCAAAATTTTTTCCCTAAAATATTGTTTCTGGTTCTTCCTCAATTTTTATTTTTTTTAAATTTGATTTTTGGTCCTAGAACTTGTCCCAAAATTCAGACATGGGTTTCTTTTGGTTTTTACTAACAAGAACCAGAACCGGCAGTTCCAACCCTCCAAACCAAGTCCCATCCAACACTGGTACTTTGCATGTTCAAATCACCCATGTAATCAAAGTTGTGAAGAAAAAACCTGCATGCAATTGAACCTCTAGAGAGAATATGGGAGCTTCAAAATGCTCAAATTTGACACACTTTTATTTTTGGGGTGAAAATCGTCGATTTTGGTTATGACAACCATTTTAAAGAACTTTTAAGGTTCTCATAAAAAAGAAGAAGATTTAAATAACTTTTAAGGGTTTCAGATTTTTGGAAAAAATAATGCCCAATGGTTTTCAGTCTTGCTAGTTCTCATCAAAATTACTAGCCTCGATTTTTAGCATAGTTCTCACAAGCCGATTTTTAAATTAATTTTTTAAAATTAATGTGAAAATTTATTTAAAATTTAAATAAACTCAAAGTCAAAATTATTTGCAAAAAATGAAACAAATGAAAAAAATGAAATTTTTTATTTTGAATTTCTTGTTCAAATTCACCTTCAAATTCTTGTAACTCTTTTTCTAATCGTTCATCCATCTCAATAAACTTTACTAAATCACTAGGAGATTTGCAACCAACTCTTGCATCAATAGGTCAATTTTTGTTAACAAAATTTAATTTTTTCAAGTTTTTTGATTGTAAACGGCATTTTCTAAGGTTGGTAAGTATGCCAGGTAAAGAAAAAATCTTTTCTATTTCTATTTGTGATCCAACAATTTTTAATATTTTTTGAGCAAGAAAACAAATAGTGGAGAACATGTGTTCATGTTTCTGTCACCATTACAAAGGGCATTTGATCTCCTTATTATTCATTTGAAATCTCTTAAAAATTATGAGCTTTCTATTGACTAGTTTTGTAATAGGTTCACTTGAGTTGGTAATCATCTCAAAAATATCTAGGTTGTTATTTTCATTAGATTTGTGTTTTGTAAATTTAACATCACGATCTACCACATGATGTAAGTGATGATAACACTTCAAAAGCATAGGCTGTAAAGGCTTCCTTTTCGTCATATTTTTCAATAATAAAATTGTTTTGTTCACAACCAACAAACGAAGATATCTAACGAAGACCTTTAAATTGTGGATCTAAAATCAATGAAAATGTGTTATCAACTTCTCTTTCTTCATATTTTCTTAGAAATGAAAGGAAGGAATCAAACACACCACAAACTTCTTTTTCAATGTTAGAAACAAACAAAGACAATTCAAAAGTAATTGCATAATCATCATCCAAAAACTAGTCTAAGGTTTGTACAATTCTAATGTCTTCCTTTAACATGGAACTCATTGTGATAGCATTGTTCAGGGCATCACTAAATAACCAATCTCTTTGGATTGGTTTAGAACACAAACAATAACAACTGGAGAGAAGCAATCAACAATTGTTTAACAAATATGCTAAGTGATGAGAAAGGAAACTTGGCCATAAACATGAACATCAATTTGTGTATCGTAATATAATACAATCATGGCCTTTTGAAATAATAAAGCCTTCTTGAAACAAAAGTACTTTACTTGTAAACTTGCACAATATTTAACAAATTGTTAGTATTTTGGAGAAAGAAAACAAACTACAAACTTGGAAAAAAAAAAACAACTATAATTTAAACAATATAACTAAAAAAATACCTTGTTTTGACAAGGGTGTTTAACATTCTTGGACTAAATCTAGAATAAATGAAGGTTTTATTCCATTCGTGTTCCCTTTTCCATATTTCTTTGGCCAAGGTATGCACTTTTGTAAATTAAATTGAGCTAATTTAAAAAAAATATGTTTCAAGTTTTAAAAAAAAATTTCTTTTGCTGTCCCATATTGACATGCTTTAGAAAATGCATGACCAAAACAAGTGCCTTGGAAACTCTCTTCCATACCAAAAACTTCACAATTCACCATAGATTTTTGAGTTGTTATCATGGCATTCAAATTTGCACCTTAATCCTTAACATATATGTAATATTTTTTTCCCTTAAATCATATTGATCCAACAATTCAATTAAATTTCTTGCCATAGCCTACCTTGTAGTTTCATTTGCTTCAAACAATCTTATTGTCATATGTTGAGGCTACCACTTTTCATTCAAAAAGTTAATCACCAAGGCAAAAACATCATGTGTTCCCTTTGACATCCACAAGTCAAAAGTAGTTGTTGCAAAATAGCATTGTTTTAATGTAGGCAAGACATATTTTTGTTTCATCTTCTCCACCAAATCAACCAAAATCACTTGTGATTTTTTTTTTTTTGATGGAAACACAACTTTTGGACATAAATGCATTACAAGACATTTCAACCAAGTGCTTCCAACAAATTGGATGGGGAGATGATTTTTAACAACCAAAAAGCAAGATCTTGCAAAAATTGCTTTTGTTCCACAACATCCTTTTTAAAAAGATCTTTTGCCCCAAAAACTTTTGATCTTTTAGAGTTAAACACATTGGGCCTTTTTTATTGCAAGTTGTTTTAATGGAGCATTCATTTCTTCTTTAAATCCTTTTGCAAGCACAACATGATCTGCATCCACATATTTTTTAAAAGTTGAATTCTATTTGTTTGGTAATATGTTATAATTCCCCTTCTTTCTAAATTTATTTTTAGATTAAAATTATGAGAAATCATACACCTTGACATGATCTGAGGTTTGTTTCCATCAACAATGTTATTATCATTTACAATGCAAAATGACCAACATGATACCTTCTCCATTTTTCTTTTTGAGCATGCATTTTTTGTAAATTTATTTTCATTTTCTTTTCTTCACCCTAAATGACACTAGATTATATTTGCAAACTTTTATTTTCTTCCATAGTTTCAGTCAAAGATACCTCTTCCATAGAGATTTGATTGGGGAAAATATCACAATATTTATTTTTAATTACTATTTCATTAGTATTTATTCTTGATGATTCCATTTTTCAATAATTTTCAAAAGGGGTATGATTATAATGGAGAAGATGAAACAATTTTTTTTGTGACTTATAAAATGGTTTTAATGTTATAGAGTTTCAAAGATTTAGTTGTTAAACTAAAAGTCATTTAAACATTTACAAAAATGTAAAACCACCTAAACATTTACAAGTAATTCTTACAAGCAATTATAAAATAGTTCACTTATAATCATGGAAATTTTTTTTTAAAAAAAAATGCAAAAGTTTCCAAGACTTCTTCCAAAAATCCTTGCAAACTAACAAAAAAATTGATTTTTTTTCAATAAAAAAAAGTAAAATACAAATTTAGAAATAAAATTGGGAAAGAAAACTAAAAAAAAATTCCAAAAAAAATGGAAGAATAAAAAAACTTACTATTTCCACCAACTTGGAGCTTGATGCTTTTGAGCTTCCTCACAAATTTTAACATTGGATGTCAAATCTCCAATACATTGCAAAAAAGAAAGGAAGGGGGCGAAATACAAATTTGGGCATTGAGGGAGTAGCAAAATATGGAAGAACAATGAAACAACAAGGGGCACAAAGGTACATGGGCAAGGGAGTGGCGAAGAACAATGGGTAGTAAAGCATAGGCAAGGCAGCAAAGCACCAAGGAATAACAAAGCATAGAGGAGCAATAAAACATTGAGGAACAACAAAACATAGAAGAGATAGTGAAGCACGAAAAAATGATGAAGCATGGAAGAACAATGAAACATAGTAGAGGAGTGAAACACAGAGGAATGGTGAAACACAGAGGAGCAACGAAACACCATAAACTAACAAAACATGGGTGACGAAAGAACGAAAAAACGCAACAAAGTAACAAAACATTGAGGAATAGTGAAGCACTAAAGAGCAAGGAGGTGGGGCCAAATTGCAACTTGGCCCCCTTTTGTAAAAAAATGGATGTTTTTTTGTGAAGCTCCAATTAAAGGTAATTGGAGGCATTGAGAGCTCGCATCACCCAAACTTAAACCTAATTAAACATTGAAAACTAGTGCCCCATATTTTAATATTCTAAAAGGTTATCACTTTCAACCTCTAAGTGATACCCTTTGAGGTTTTTAAAAAGCCAATTTTCACTTGGGAGAGGACTTGGCCACCAAGGTTCTTAGAGGGTTATCATCTTATGTGAAAACTTTTGGTTCTCATTTTTAGAATTGAAAAACCTTAAAGATTCTCATTGAAAAAATGAGAACCACCCAACATTGGTTGTAACTTCCTTCTCTAAATTGTAAGTGCCAGGCACAAGAACCCTCCCCTTTTTATTTACATATGTTTGGGTTACAAAAACCTTCATGTCTTGTTTTTTGATGGGTATGGCCAATGTTTAAACATTTAAGCTCTTTAAGAGATTAGAATCCTTGGACATAATTCAATTGATTTTGGAGTTCAAAGAGATATTTAAAACCTCCATTTCGCACATCCATCATTGTGAAGATTGGTCGAAATGGACCAAATAATGAAAAAAACATGGGGTTTGAAAGTAGTGTTCAATTTGGAACAATAAAGGTTTGGTTTGGCATGTTAAATGTTTGAAGCTTAAGATCCTTGGACATAACTCAATTGTTTATGGAGTTCAAAGAAGGATTGTAAAGTACAAGTTAACACACCCATATCTTTTTAGACCATTCAAATATATGAGATATGAAGTTTCAATGTTTTTTGGGGTGAGGGGGAGGGTTCTAATGCATTTTTTCAAGCATTTTGTGCTCTAGACATGCTCATTCTCTTCATTTGGCTTCTTCTTTGTCATTTACTTGCCTCCAAAGTTCAAAATGATATTTTAGACCTACAGTTGACACACTCATAACCCTGAAAATCATTAGAATAAAACAAAAAATGAGAAATATATAAATAAGTATTTGATGATGGGCTTGCCTACTCTAAAAGCCTAAGGCTAGGGAACACTCCCAAAATGTGAACCTCAACTCTATTACTACTTCATCCTAGGCCTCTTATTTTGGGAATGCCCCCATTTTGGGGCTTTACATTTTCATATTCTTGTTGCATACCAAGGTGCGCAAGTTGATGGAAGTCCAAGCTTGTAAGCCTTGGGTTCTAAATGCCTCCATGCAAATGTAAGATAATGAAATGTTGCAGATCTTCACATTTGAAAGAGGCTCACATTGAGGCATATGGACATGATGCAAATATGACTCAGCTTCTACAGTTTAAATTAATTGGGAGAGTGAACTGATTGTAAATGTCGACTAAATGAAACAAGTGGAACAAGCTGGTACTCTCGTGGAACATTTAACTCTATCAGGCTAGAAATATCACAAATTGTCATAAACACACTCCATTTGGACAGAACCCTACAACTAATAATACTATGCATTTTAGATATAAGGGAGGTCATATATGTGTATGTGTGTGAAAAGGTCCATTATAAGCATAACAATACATCATAAGTAATACAATGGATTAATTGACAAGATACAAACCACATTAAGATTTGAGAAGCAAAGAAAAAGTTTCCATGGAAGTTTGCTCTAAACAACTTGTTAAAGAAGAAACTAGATTTATCTTGCAAAAACTGAAATATTGTGTAACTTGATGTGAAATCAATGATCCAGATATTCCTCAGATCAATGGCTGACACTCACCCAATGCCAGAAGGCCCTATTGTATCCCCCAAATAACATAGCAGAAATACTCATTCATTTTCAGGGTTCTATTATGAAGGCATTCATGATAGACTGGACTTCATGGTTTAGTAACAACAGGTAATGCTTATTAGGGTAGGGCAAAGCATAGCAATTGACTTCAACCCGGCTCAAACCTGCACACCTAGAAAACCTTCCAAACCTTTTGAAAGCACAACATTGAGATTGGAGGTTCTCTTCAAAAGGAAGAATCGGCAAACATGGGTAAAAACCAGTAGTGGGTGGTTCTTTCTTTCTTTCAAACAACTAGAAAAAAATTAATGTTGGGTGATTCTTCCCTTTTTCAAACAGAAAAAAATTAGTGGGTAAAGATCGAGTATAGAGACCCTTGACCCAATAACTGCTTTTGACCTGTAAATTGTGATACTCACAAAATTGAAGAACTGGTCAAAGAACCGACTCAGAATCTCTCTAGTTCTTTTTATAAGACCTATCGGGTTCTTTGAAAACAAGTTTTCAAAAACCCAGAACCAGATGCTATAACAAAATCAAAGAACTACCCCAACCCTAGAAACCCCAAATTTTGTAATAGTTGCTTCTAGACATGATGGACATTGGTCCTCAAAATGAAAGAGTGTATCTGAGTCCCAAATTCAACATTACCCAGGTTAAATGTTGCATCCAAGAGAGCTGAAGAAGGTGAAGGTACCACTGTAGATGCTGGTTCACCCTGCCCAGTACTACTGACCTAGACAACTAGAATGTCCATGGTGTCCAGTATTTTGAGCATTAGTCACTGCTAGGTTCCAAACTAGGGTAGGATTTAGTCCTTACTTTTAAGGCCTCCTAGATTCATTGCTACCAGTGTTTTTTCCCCCTCAATTTCTACATATAAATTCTTTTGATAAAATTTCGAAAAATGTAGCAAAATTAGTCGAATTTCCAAAAAAAACATTCCGGGAACTTTCCCAATATTTTTTGAACAAAAAAAATCACTCATTTCTACATCTAAATTGTGTGTGTAGTACTATAATAGTGATTTTTTTTTCTTGTGGCGAAAATTTTCAATTTTGTGTAAAATAATTTGAAGATAAGTTGGAAAAACATGCATTTTCAGTGGAGAAAAACAATCTTCAGCCAAAGCTCACCACTTTAGCAAAAAAATAAAAATGGGGGGGCGGGGTGGGGGGGAACCACACAGGTGGTGTAGAGTGTCTGGATAGAGGTGATTATTATAAATTGTTAATTGATTAGTTCGTAAAGATCAGCAACTAGCCCAGATGAATAATCTTGTGAAAATGAAGTGTCCACACTTGTCCATTTAGGTAGATTTAACCAAATTTGGCTACAGAAGGTAAATATGAAAGTAGAAAATATTATTAACCATCCTAGTATTTTTTTGGCTACCAGCTACTTCAACCATGTATAGAAAATCTGGCAAAAAATTTCTTAAATTTTGATCGAATTCTGCTGGCTATTGAAAATTTTGAATAGCACTCAATTTTAAGACTTTTAATTTGTATTCCTCTTTTTGGCTATATATATATATATATATATATGCAGCAAAAAAAGAGAGCTAAGTGCAAAGGTGGCTGCATTGTGAGATTAAATTGATACCCATTCTGGTGCTGGTATTAGCCATTTTTATTTTATTTTTTATACCAGCCTGGTACTGGGTATTAAGCTGGTACCAGAATTAGGTCATACCACCAGACTGGTCTGGTAATTTAATACCCTGCTTGTTCATACCAGTATTGATACCAGTCAGTCTCTATATACCCTATATACCAGACCCAGCACTGCTAATTACTACCCACTGGACGTTGTCATGGGGCTGTTGTTGGTGAAGTTTAGTTGAAGTTGATGTTGCCTCTACAAGTGCATGTGGACCATCCCAGTGTCGAAAATGGATCAGGACTCACTCGGGGTCGAGAAACAACTGCTTACATAATATTGTACTCAGTAACTAGCGCCATCGCAAATTGCTAGTATAATGATCTTAGAGTGACCCGCCTGCAGGCAGACAAGCCCATCATGGTGATCCTGTTAAGTTCCCATTTGCAAAGCAAGCTTGGTTACAGAGGAGCAGCTGCAGGAGATTAGCTGCTAGCTAGCTAGCTAGCAGACTAGCCCCAGCTAGCTGCCCTCCCCGCCAGATGCAACCCAACTGGGTTGTAAACTGCGTAGCCGGACTAGCTAGACACCCGGCGGTCGCTGCTCTAGTGCATACCTTAGCTAGGCTGAGAGATACAAGAATGGGAAGACGGACATGAACAACTGCATGTGGAAGCGATGTGGGAATTGAAGCTAGCTGCTGCAGGCCGGCCGGGAGAAGAGAGATTCTGCCTAGAGATTAGCTTGTCGCAGAGATCTCTCATGGATGATTATGGCCACGACCTTGGGGATATAATAATGGGTTGGCTTCTGCAGCTGTGCTAGTTGGTGGCTGTCGCATCGTATCGATCCGAGTCATGAAAACTTGGACAGAATAGATGATTCAAGCAGAGCAGCACCTTCTGCAAAGCCGATCTGTATCCTTTTTGCAAGTGTTAACAAGATTTTTCTGTTTTCTTTAAGGTACTATAATAATCATGTTCTGTGTTTGTTTTTCTCTCTATTGAACAGAAACTATGGGTACTTGCTAGTTTCTAAAGTGTCGTCAGAAGGGGCCTGCAGTATCTAGGAACTCGTGTAGAAAGCTCCGATCTACTTGTCTCGTATTCTCATCATCTGGTCTTTTCCTCCTTTGCCAAATTTTCCAACTTAACTATATATATGTACCTACAGTGAACATCGGTAGTCGCTGCTTCTTGGATTAGCACAAAGCTTGTCCTCGAGATCGATCTTACGCCCGTCCCGGTTGCAGAAAGAAATTTGTGTAAATCGAAATATGAGAGTGGAACCGTTCGTGACTCGGCGTTGCACCTGCAGTTTCCGGTTCAAACAGATCGCCGATCAGCCTGGCGGCTTGACCGAGAACTCTCTGACTGATCATCATACGGTAAACACACGAGTGTCTGAGAACACAGCACTCGAGGATGTTTTAGCGCCGACAAAACGCAGCAGCGAACCTTGATCTTCCTGGAGAAATTCACCAAGTAAGAACTCACGAGCCTGCAATACTGCGAGAACTACAACCTGAAGAAAGAGTTTTCCGATCCACGAAATTTGTTCTCGTGAGGACTCGAAACATTAGAAGAAGATCATCGAGGGCAATACGTTTTGGGCTGCATCGATCTGTGCCACAAAAGGACAAGAACGCGAACTACTAAGACGACGGCAATTTCGTCGTCCACAGCGGGTACGTGGATCAATTCCTCTTCTGAACACAATGACCCAGGGAGAGTCTAGTCCTCCAAAAGACTGTCGAATCCTGAGAAAAACCATCTTACCTATGTCATGACTGAAGATTTTCACAGAAAGAAGAAACCTTGTACTTAGCTTGAGAGGGTTTTAACATCATTGAGGTCCCCACCTCAATACAGCAGTTGTGAACCTGGAGCAACGTCGAGAGTCATGAGAACGTTCAACGCAATGAAACGCACTAGATCAGCGATCTAGCATTAATTGAACCTGGCCGATATTTCCTGTACTCTCCTGCTGGAAATAAGTCTCAGCAGCTGTTCACGTAGATCAGCTATCTCCCGAAAGAGATTAGCATATATAGTGCGGCTTTTTCTTTGTAGATCGTCGTAAGCACATGAGGATACAACGACATCATCTGGAGAGCAGCAAGGTATTTGAGTCTAGAACACTTCTTTGTAATCTTAGGTTAGGAATTAGACCCATGATGAGATGCATGATTAACTACCTGGGAGTTCTTACAAAACATCGGACTCGCCGTGGGTAATACGGCTCTGCAGAAGGAGTCCAGCAGATGCAGGTTCGGTCAAGAAGGACAGAATATTCTCTAGACAAGTACAGTCGAATCCTATAGCTAGCAGGTAAGGACTCACGCGCGTGATGAACGAGTATATATACAGCATAATTGTATTCTATGTCCAATAATCTCCAGGGGCTGCTGGGCCCACCAAAAGATTGTACAAACAGAACTAGTAAGTGGTACTCTGCATCCCGGACTGCAACGGGCTGCACTTGTGCAAGAGGAGAGCTCGATCGACGTCGTAGAATAATATAGTACGTCTTGCCAGATACATAAAACTGCTTGTCGCAAATGCCTGTCCCATTCGCACACAAACGTTAACATGTGCAGGATGTACCAGGAGCTCTAGCTGCTGCAGGAACCTTGCTCTAAGTACATGAGATTAGCATGCTGCAGGATCAGCTAATCATTCAAGTCGGACGTCGGTGATTCCAAAGATTAGCTACATAAGCACGGTCACTCAGTAATTGGCTTATGTTTTGTAATTACGTTAAGATCGAGTGTACCGTGCTTTTGCTGGCCTGATCGGAACAGTGCGAGTACTGTACCGGGCCTTTTCCGTCGCTACCTTGCTCAATCAGAGCAGTCCAGGCTCTAGGTTACGAATCCATCGGAGCAGGTTTGAAGCTCGGTCGGAGCTCGAGCTTCATATGAACAATATGCGCGAATTATCTAGAAACATAATATTGACCCATCTTTCTTTCATTTGCTAGGATTTTTCGTCACTAGCTAGAACCTGCTTCTTCCTGCAAGGTGGAAGAGATGATCATGCAGCACTACGGAAGTGCAAACATGGGTTACGATGAATCCGGCTACTTTGGCTGTCCGGGTGCTGAAGCATTTGGCATGGATACAGTAGTGATCGGCAATGTCGACACTGGCAACAGCAGCAGTGTGGATTTGCTGCAAGGGCCGGCGGGAAGTACTACTTTCAGCGGGAATTTGGATAGGCTACTGGTTTCGGCGGCAGCAAATTTCCCGGGACTGGGAGATCAGCTCTCTGGGGGAATTCATGATTCAGGACTTCTAGTCGACAGCATGAATCTGGCGGCGGGTGCATTCACAAACGAGTTGAACTCTATGAGCTCCGTGAATTTTGAGGTTGGCTCCGACGACCACAGCTTGCTTCTGCAAGAAATGCTTCAGCAGCAACAGCAGCAGTCTCAGCCACAATCTCAGATATCTCAGGTCAGTCATGAGGGAGAAGTGCACAGCACTCCTCAAACTTTCTCCTCAGCTATGTAGTCGACAGTAGTACAGGTCTGTAGATCGAGTTTTCTCATATCGGATCACTGGAGTTTCTTACAAACGAGCGTGTTGCAGCAGCAGCTGCTCGTAGAATGAGTACGAACTTACCGGTCCTTACCCAATAGCTTCTGCATGTGTGCAGCAAGCGGTAGCAAGTGCGTGGGAAGACAGCCTTCATGTGCTGCAAGAGATGCTTCTGTTACAACAGCAGCAACAGGCACAGCAGCTCTACCATTCGCAGGCCGCCGAGCAGGTGATCTTCAACCAGGCGACTACTATGGCAACTCCTCAGACTCTCGACAGGGCGACAAGCGGCGGTGGAAATTATCCTGGGGAATCTGAGCTACTCAGCCTCCTTCAGCTCCCTCGAACTGCCTTCTCTGGCTTGCAGCCGAACAGTAGTGGATCTGGATATGCATCAAACTCTAGAGCCCTGAAGAGCAGCCCCATGTACAATAACGCGGGCCTACCCACCGGGTGCATCTCTTCAGCTGCTCCACTCAACACCGGTGATCACTTCTACGAGACTAGACGAAGCCTTCACGGCCTTCCACTCCACAGCCAGCAGCAGGGAGGAGTTCACACAGCTTCTCCGCAGTCGTCTACAAGCTTTTTCCATGGTGTACCTCGACCCGTGGCCGATACTCTGCAGGCCGGGTCAGCTTCCAACAACTCTGCTCAAGTACTGACGCGACAAGCTGCAGGAGCACAGCTTCTTGTGGATTTGGAGCAAGAGAAATTAGATGATGAGGGAAAATTAGCTGCATCACCGTTTGGCTCCAAACGCGATGGCAGCAGTACTGCAGCTGGACTTGCAAAGGGATCATCAGATCAAGTACGTGGGGTCAACCACTTCGCAACGGAGAGACAGAGACGCGAGTTTCTGAACGAGAAGTACCAAACTTTGCGCTCCTTGGTTCCCAACCCTTCCAAGGTACACAAACAGCGAGAAAACCCAGGATTGAAT
>Ga0116228_10003690_pt1 | contig 13528 bp, 19 predicted proteins | sample S1TSphfallax_2_FD_89694 | JGI IMG/M metagenome (GOLD analysis project Ga0116228, IMG submission 89694) | Host-associated microbial communities from peat moss isolated from Minnesota, USA - S1T2_Fc - Sphagnum fallax MG | ecosystem: Host-associated > Plants > Peat moss > Unclassified | place... | reverse complement strand
TGCATAGTTGGAACATTTTTTATGCATGAACAAATCGCGGGCAAACACAAACTCATAAGATTCACCACAGCTCGAACTTGGGGGAAGTCACCACCTTCTCCCCTTATAGTATTCTCTGTGCCTGGCCACAGTGCCAACACCCAAATGTCATTTTGTCTTGGGACCCCCAAGTTGGAGTTTCAAAATTCACTAAATTGGGACTCGTGAAACTTTAGGGGCCAATAACTTTGTGTGCATATTTTTAATTGAAATGAGGTCTAAAACAAAGTTGTAGCCCTCATCAAGATCTTTTCAACGATATATGACATGCCACTTGCATGCAAAAAAATCAGGGGGATTCTTGACTTTTAGTGGTTGGAATCAAATTGTCAATTTGATTCCTAACCTTTCTTTTGGCCATAACTTATGTTTTAAGTACCCAAATGGGTCATGTAAGCCCATTTTAGACATCTACGTTTCAAGAGCTCTCCAATGATATTAAAAAAATTTTAATCCAATGATTTTTCACCCCTGCAATTGCCCTTTGAAGGTGCGAGAATCCATTGGGACTCCAACTCCCAAAGTGGGAGCTCACTTGAAAGTGTGGGGTTCATTCCTCACACTCTCATGCACTCCCGGGAACATGAAATATGACTTTCGAGCTTCACTCTTGGCCCGCAAGCTTTATGAACCCTTGCCTTGGTTGTGAGCCCAAGGTTAGGGTTGCGATAGTTAGATTTATTTTGTAGCTAGATTGGTATTAATTGTTATTTTATCAACATTACAAAACTGAAAAAAAAAAAAGGTTGTGAGGTTACTTGATCAAGAAAACAACTTCCAATTTTGATTTTTTGAGAATTTTGGGAATTAAAGTGTAACAAATTTTTAACTTTAGGGTTTGTGTGTGAACAAAAAGGAGTTTTAGGGTTTTGAAGAAAAATGGTTTTTCCTATTTTCAACTAGGAGTGTTTACACATGACGACAATGGAGATAAGGAAAAACACTAATGGAGATGCGGTGGTTTTTATGGCTTTGATGTTTTTTTTTTTTTTTTTATAAATTTGGGATGAGTGTATTGCTGTGGATATTGCTAAACGATGGCTAATTGTGTGGCAAGGGAGTTGCCAAGCGAAGCGTGGCCGGTGGAAATCTCGATGTGGAATGGAAGAAAGAATAATAACAAAGCATGGGAAGGGAAGAGGTTTGTTTTTCAGTAGGTAAAGGTTTTGAAAAAAAGAAGGTTGGATTTTTGTTTCAAACAAAGGTACAAAAGATATATATCCACTACATATGTACTTGAAGAGGCATAAATTTAGTCTAGGAGTTAGTTTTGAAGGTTGATGAGGGGGATGATGAAAATCCTAGGGATCTCAAAAGTGGCCTAAAATCTTTTCAATATGTGTGTGTCGAGTTGATTTGTATGTGCGTGTTGTTGACCTACATATCATGAGAGAACACCTTGATTACTAGGAATTTCAAAGAACAACCATAGTCCGTTGAATTTCACTATGCGAACCATGTAAAAGTGGGGTTGTGGTTTTTTGTAAAATTTGTGAAATAGTCATTAAGGAATTGAAGTGTGTTGTTTTCTTGCTTTTATGTGTTGTCAATTTGAAGGATGGTGTCATGAACACCGGATTTTGCAATCTATTTGGGCTCAGGGATCTATGTTACAAAATGTAATCTGGGACTTGGGTTCATGTGGAAGCTTGATGTGGTTTTACGTTCATATGGTCTAAAGAAATTGAAAGGAGAAGGAAGGCCAATGGGCTCAAGAGAGAAAGATCAAAGCGACATGACCCTTTAGAGACCTCAAGCCTCTCTTTGTTGAAGAAGGCAAGAACTTAGGTGGTCAGAGGATCTGAATTATATGGCCATAGGCTCATGCCAGTGGGTAATTCTAAAAATGTATCTACCATTTAATATATGTGTTTTGTGTTTTGATTATTATGTGCCCTAGTTTTTGGTATCAAAGCAAATTGACTTACATACATAATTTATTAATTTGGAACAACATTATGTGTGGTGACCAGTTTTATGTCTCAGGAAGCCACATCCAGTTTGTTATTGATTTCAAGCAATCCATGATTAACAACTTTTTTGAAGTTTCAACAACCCTTCCAATCAACCATTTCCTAAAGTTCGATTTGTGGTCTTTAGGTTGGTTGGATTTGGGGTGGTGACTGTGGTGGGATTCAACCAAGTAGTAGCACAAGTTGGAGATATTTCCATCAAAATCACACATAATGGGTGTGTGTATAAGGTGAGAGTGTGGGTGAAGTCATAAGATGGAGCAAACGGTTGGTACACAAGTGCAAAATTGCAACAACAATTCCATTTCACCTCATACCTCGCATAGATCTACCCACATTGTGTCAGATAAAACCAAAGAAATTCTTAGGGTTAGAGATATATGGGTACTTCATTTTGTAAGATCTCCCAATCACTTCACCAAATTTTTCATGCCTAGAATTTGTTTTGTTGCAAGCAAGTGACAAGATTCTCATAGTTAAGGCATCAAGTCTATCATCACAATTGGTGTGTTGGAAGCTTTGGCAGAATGTTGAATTTCAGCAATCATGGCAACTAAACAACTCACCTTTGCCAATTGTTTCTCAAGATCTTATTCCAATAATAAAAGGAAAATATAGGAGTTCTTTGAATAAATAAACATAGGATAACATTTAAGTTTTGTTTAGGAATAGGTCATGAATTCTAGAAATTTAGTGGAGTCATATCCTTTAATAAAATTGTGTTTTCCCAAGAACATAGTGTAGGGTTCGTAGTTACTAAATTAATTGATTTTCATTAGTAACCCAGGTTGGACTCTATCCTCCAATTCCTAAGAATTGAGACTTGACTGTCATAATTATTTTGAATTCTTCATGAAGGTGGCAACATGGATGAAAGCCAAATGTAGGAACAAATTTATCATGTAGTGTCTTCCTTTTGTTAACATTCATTATTTGTATTTGGGATGAAATAGAGGTATAGTTGCTTGATGTGGTGACATGAGCCAAATTTTAAACACAGATACCACATCTAAACCCTTATCCTTTAATCTTATAATGACAACATTAACAAGAGGAATACTTTATGTACTAAATAAACTTGAAAAGGGAAAATGTTTTAATAAAGCTTGGGATCATGAAAATTTATACACTTGCAAAGATTCTCTTTAGCTAATCGGACCCAACAATTTTCACCATTTGATTCGAATCCAATGAATCACCATGATTAGTCCTCAAGGTATGGATGAGTTGTTTTGAGGCAGGGACCATGAGGATGTGAATGATTGGGTTCAACGTCTAACTATGGCAGCTGAAGTCAAAGATTTCGATGATGACAAGTTGTTTAAAATAGCCAAATTGAACTTACATGACCAAACTAAAGAATAGTTCAAGAAACTCAATCCACCATTAGCAGATTGGATTGTTCTAAAGACTATAGTTATTCAAAAGTTTGGAGATGTTGATGCAGATGAAATTCATGTCAAACTTGATGCAATCAAACAAAAACCTAGAGAATAGGTTGAAAAATATTTTGAAAGGTTGGATAAACTTTTTCAGAAAGGGAAGATTGGAGATGTTGAACAAAGGAGAAGGTTTTTGGTTCGACTAAGGCCATAATTTAGAAGACTCTGTGTGGTAAAGACTTACACAAACATCAAGGAAATGGTGACTGCGGCAACAAAGATTGAAAGGGTGCCAGGAGACCTAGGGAAACACCGTATGATCCCCTCAAGGAGCAGAAGGATGAGGATGCAACCAGAGAATCATCTATAGATAAGTAGTTGTTAGTGTTGAATGAGACCTTGATTCATTTTTTTATGGAATTTGGCAGTAGAAGTGGAGCTAGTGCTAGCTCTTCTAGGGGTACATCTAGGTGTCAATTATGCCAAGTTGATGACCACACTGCAGTGGCCTGTCCAAAACACAATGATATGTGGCCCAAATGCGGCGAATGTGGTGGAGGACATAGGGTTGAGAACTATGGCATAAGGTGTTCATTTTGTAATGGTTTAAGGCACTCGGAGGATCGTTGTTAGAAGAAGAAAGACAATAAATCTTCTAACTCCACTACCAACTACCTTGAGGTGTTGGTCAATGATGAAGAGGCCACATTGAAAAAAATGAACAAGATTTGTGGTGTTAATCACCATTTGTCATCTAGAAACAAGATTCCCAATAGAAGATTTCAAATGCATGCTAATGAAGCAAAAGGGATTGTCAAACAAGTTGAAAGTGTTAATGCAAGAGATAGAATTAAGGAAGCAATGTCTGATTCCGGTGCAAGATAAAAAATTTATCTACATTTCATGAAGGATTTCGTTAACCCCCATGGAAACAATCATGAGAATCCATAGAGAATTGGAGTATCTTCAAGGATTGGTTAAATTGGCCAAAAGAATAAAGATGAAAAGACTGGCAGGAATCAGGTTACATTTGTCCCCTGCTATTATAAGGATTTCTATGAACGAAACTTACCGAAGGAAAACCATGCACTTGCTCGTGGAGATCAACAATGGGGTGATTGAAGGACTTGTGGATACTAGTGCGTCTATGTCAGTAATGGTAGCCAATATAGTACGAAAGTTTGGGATCATGCATTTGGTCTTAGGACATGAGACATACAAGATGACATTTGGTACTATTACCATTGCTTTGGGGAGGTTAGATGACATACATGTGCGTGTTGACAATGCGATTTGTAATATGGTGTTTTTGGTGGTGGATACAAATACATATGACCTTTTACTAAGTTTAGACTTCCTCATGAAGATTGGGGCAATGGTCGAGGTAAAAAAGGCACCATATAGGTTAGGCATAGACCTAGGCTAATGTGGAAATGCTACCTTTGAATGTTGTGAACATCATACAATATGGGGAGACACATCTTACGTCTTCAATTAAACATATTAAGAGTCTTGATAAGATGTTCCAACAACTCCAAGTGGACGACCTACTTGAGAAAGGCTTGTCTTGGAAAGGTGGATGTTTTTCAGGTTTGAACCATCATAATGATGAAGGATCATCTAATGATAACATAACTGAATTTGAGAGTGAAATTGATGAGGAAGATGCTCAATTAAACCTAATCATGCAAGAAAATGATGCGGCATCTAAAGATGATCTGAAGGACCAAGGGCTAAACCATCTTCTTCAACAGGAGTCCGCTAATCTAATTGTGAATTTGATATTACAAAATCAACACTACATATTGTTGGAGGAGTATATAACGAAAAGGGATGATTATGCTAATTGGCTTCAATGGGGAGCTATTGAAAAATTAAAAAATCTCAAGGGATGTTTTGTTAACATGCTTGTGCTTAATCCAGTGCATTTGGATCATGAAAACATGCAACATGTTGTTCCTTCTAAAGATGAAAGGTGGGATGAAATATGAAACAAAATAAAGTTTGACTAAACCCTCGGTGAAAACCAGGCTGAAGAACTATGGACTTTGTTGGAGGACTTCAAGGATGTCTTTGATTGGCACAAAGGGGAGTTGGGGTGCTGCACTATAGGGGAACATGCAATTGACACACAAGGCTTTCCCCCATGTTGCACCACACATGGGAGGCTATTTGATTGGGAAAAAGTTAAAGTGAACAAATAGATTTAAACATTGATCAAACTTGGTAAGATGAAAAATAATGATTTTGAATATGTTTATAGAGTCAATCTACCTTTTAAGAAGGATGGCAACATGCAGTTATGTGGTGATTACAAACCATTAAACATGCATACTAGAAGATATTCATTTCCAATGCATTTGATTGATGATGTTTTATCTCAGATGGGAAGCAGCTCATGGTTTAGTGCATTGGATTTACAATCTAGCTTTTGGCAAATCTGAATGTTGCCAAATGACATTAAAAAACAACTATAATCACAAAATTTGGTCTCTATGACTGGAATGTAATGCCATTCAGAATGAAAAATGCAACATGGACATTCTCCAGAACTCTGGTATAAATGTTTAAAAATTGGACAAACCAATTTTTGAAGGTCTTTGTTGATGATGTCAATATACACAACTTAACATGGGAAGAACATTTTACACACTTGAAGGTTGTTCTTACACAATTGCGGGAGGTAAATTTGAAGCTAAACCTCGAGAAATGTTGTTTTGGTACATAAGAAAATGTATTTTTGGGACATGTTGTGACCAACCATGGTTCATATCTTGATCCAAATAAGGTACAGGTTGTTAAGGATTTTCCAATACCCAGGTCTATAACTAATGTGCATGCCTTTTTAGGTTTGACAAGATATTACAAGAATTTTGTACGTGAGTATGCTAAAATTGTTGTGCCACTTTTTGATCTAACCAAGAAGGATTAGAATTTCCTTTGGACCCCTACATGTCAAGAAACTTTTGACACACTCAAGCTCAAATAAATTGAAGCACCCATCCTTATAAGACTTGACTTTGAAAGGCCTTTCATAGCTTGATGTAGATTGGTTTATAAAAGGAGTAAGGTTGGTTTTATCCCAAAAGCAAGATAAACATGAATGTGTTATTGCATATGCAAGTAAAGGTTTCACACCCTCACAAAGGAAGTTCCATCCTATGGAAGGTGAATGTCATGCTCTAATATGGGGGATAATGCATTTTCGACACTATTTATATTAGGCCTCCTTTGTTGTTAGGACTGACCACAAGCCATTAGAATGGCTTGCAACAATATCTAATCCATTTGACAAGAGAGGTAGGTGGATCTCCATGCTCTAAGACTTCAATTTCAAAATTGTCCACAGGGCAAGAGCTAGGCATGCAAATGTTGATGCTTTGAGTTGCAATCCAATTGATTCACATGATGAGGATGAGGATTTTGGGGTAGAGATACAAGATGAGAAGAAGAATGTTAATGTGGCACAAGTTTAGAAATCCACTACCTTGAGTCCACATATCCTCACTATCTCCTAGACTATTGATGTTGAACTAATGGAAAAGGAAGAACAAGAAGAAATTAATCAATATGGGGAATTTGCAAAAGAGAATTCTAATCTCTTAGCTTAGGTACCTATTTAGAAAAGAAGGTGAATAGGATTTTAGCACTAGACACTAACTATTGGGGATTGGTTTGCAAGGCCCGGGAGATGGTGGATGCAGAAATAAACCCCATTGATGTGAGTAGCAGTGAAGAGGACATTGAAATAGAAGAAATAGGGAAACATATGGACATTTGGAAGGATGAAACTTGGATGATTTTGTTGTTTGGAAGCATTCTAAACCAAGTGTTGGATGATGCTATTGAAGTTGATCGAACCAAAAAAAGATTATTGAATTACCACTACAGAGGATACGTTGTTTTTCAAAAAATTGGTGGTGCCAAAGCTTGAGGAAAGAAAGGCGTTGGTCAAGGACATACATGAGGAAATTGGGCACTTTAATGAAGGAAGAACATTGGTTGCAGTTAAGAAGAGATTTTTTGGCATGACATAACAAAATATGTTAGGATGGTGGTGAAACAATGTTAATGTTGTCGACTTGTCAAAAGTTTAAAAAACATCAGATCAAGTATTGAGGAGATGAAGAGCATTATTGTTTGTGACCTTTTCTACAAGGTGGCATTGGATATTGTTGGACCTTTGCCTGAAACTAAAGATGCAAATAGGTGTGCTCTAATTGCCATTGACCACTACTCAAAGTGGTGTGAAGCAAGACTTGTCAAGAATCATGATGCTACTACTGTTGCAAGATTTTTGGAAGAGGAAATCGTATGCAGATTTGGTGTGCCCAAATTAATTCTCACGGATAATGGAGGTGAGTAGATGGCTGGATTTGACCTAATGTGTAAGAAATATGGGATTACTCATCATTTCACAACTCCGCAATGGCCTCAATGCAATGGGATGGTGGAGAGGATGATTAAAACCTTGAAGAATGGATTATTTGTTGTGTCATCTACTAATTTGGATAATTGGGACTTCCAATTACCTCAGATTTTTTTTGGCTATAGAAATGGTGTTTAGGCTAGCACCAAATTCTCTCCTTTCATGGTGATGACTAGAAGAACCCCAAGGCTCACATGTGACAATAACCTCGTTGCATTCACTAATGTGGAAGAGGAAGAACTCACCTTGGAGGAGATGACGCGGCTAATGGTGGAGAAGCTCAAACTCATTTCCAATATGTAGTCATTTGTGCTGGAGAATGTGGACCAAACACAAAAGAGGCAACATAGAAGTTATGCTATGCGAAAAAACAAACAAGAGTTTGTAGGATTTGAAGAAGGAAAAACCATGGTAAAGATGAGAAAGCCAGGAAAGAGAAGGGCATTACTTGCAAGTTGGGAGGGTTCGTATGCCTTTATGAAATACAAAGACGAGAAGGGTTGTAGAGAATTTGATGATGGCAGTTGAGTCTACATCATAAACGATCTTAATGGCGAGCAATGGGAACATGCTAGGCATGATTTGCAAGTGTTCAACTAAGTTCGAGATTTGTGCAGACATAGATAAATCAAGGAAGGAGGTGCACAAAAGAACTTGTTTAGTTTTAACACCTTTTTCAAATTTGAGATGTGAAGGTTCCATGCAAGGTTGACTATCTTTTAATGAACAATATGACAATTACTTATAATTGTTCTTTAGTTTATTCCATATTAGATTTCCATGCTACTTATGAAAAAAATCTCTAAGTCATGAAGGTGTTTTGCAACGTGTTGGCATGATTATGGATGTTGCTAGTTTAAAGTGCATGACTACTTGTATGTTTTGGCATTGAAGTATGCGTTTTGTATTAGATGTTGTGAAAAGTGTTGTATAAAGATTATTTTAAAAAATATTTCAAATTTGTTCATTAAACAAAATTTTTAGAAACTAAGAAAGTAGGACAAAACCATAACAAATTTGGTTTTATAAAATGACCATGTCACCTTAAACGATAAAATTAGTTTGATTTTTGCAAGGTTGCCTTTATAAATTCTACTATTCACCATAATCCATGTGTTTTAGTCAATTTCCATATATTTTTTCTCTACTAAGAACACACAAGATGATTGTCATTTCATTGATTAAAAACACACAACATGTTAGTCAATCTCAAGTTTTCAATTGGTTATGGGTCTAGTTCTAAGAATTGGATTTGGCAAGTCTACATGGGACAAGATTGTCTTCAAATTTGTGTTGGGTCAAGATTCTAACTCAAGATTTTGGCGCAAAATCAAGTTAAGAAAAACAAGTTCAGTCAAACTTAACTTGAAGATCTTAAGTCCCTATACACGGAGTTTGAGTTTTAAGTATGGTCTAGGTGGGGTTTAAAATGTAATTAACATATATATTTTTTGCACTTTGCATCTCCTTTAAGAATAGCCTTTTTCGGTTGCCCACTTTTATGAGTTCCTTATTACAAGTTTGGGCAAAACATATAGGATAAAAGTGTGGTGCTCTTGGTCATTAGGCCAAAAATGGTGATTAATGTTTTTAATAATACGAATTTTCTTAAGTAATGACATTATGCAACAACACTTAAAAAGACCCAATTTTTTCATCACATTTTTACCACATAGCTTTAACCCAACTTTATTTTTGAAAATTACAAAGTTAACCAAATCAAAAGACTTATATACTTTTGTTTTGAAGGTGCAAGTGCAAATTTTATATTTGGGGAGTGCCAATAATTTGAATTTTTTTAGTGATGCAAATTAAAGTGGTTCATTGTGAAAGAAAAAAGCTTTGTGTGCACCCTCCTTTAATTAATTAATATGAATCACACACTAAGTACATTATATTTTCATAATATTGCTTTTGGGAACATGTTGGGGAACATTTTAAAAATTCATTGAGAAATTAAAAGAACTTGATGAGAATAGCCTAGGAACATTTTGAGAATTTGGTGAGAACATTTTGAAAACACCAAAATCCAAAAAAATCAAAACAATTTCTAAATCAACTTTGCAATCATCCCAAAGAATAAGTTAAAACAAAAAGTTATTATAAGATAATTTGCACTTGTTGGACCCATAATCATTGGTCATGAAAATTTGACCTAGCCCTAAAACTAGTGGGTTTTAATTTTTGAAAATATTCCCTATACCCAAAATGGGAGGATCTTCCATTTTACATTAAAAAAACTCTATACTTGAGCTTGACAATTCTTGTAAAAGCAAGCAACCAACTCTATTTGAACCAATATTACATGTTGGGAGTAAATCATGTGCATTCCTCTACTAGTTATATACATATGAAGTTAAAATTTGCATAAACCAAACTTGAAAATATTGTAAATGAATGAATATTTAATTATTTTACATCACTACAAAGGCTGTAAAAAAATATAAAAGATGATTAATTTACAAGTTTTACAACCAAAGCTTAAAGATTTTTTTTTTGGATGAACTTGATTTGAATGTGTTATCATACATGATCCATGTAAACCACTTGAAAGTGTAAGAACTTCAAATATTGTTCATAGTTTAACCTTCATAATTCATATCACAAATTGTCAAATTGTTAGAAGCTCAAAAAATGAAAAGACAAAAGGCCAACAACTTTGGCTACATAAAATGCCCATATATGGGATGTAAAGTAATTAATTCATAATTTAATTTTGAAATACTTGCATGTATTAAAAGTAATTTTAAATCTATATTATGAAATTGTATTGTTTTATGTTGTTGAATCTAATAAACTTAAACACTTGCTTTATTTTTTCACATATAATGTGCATTTTCAAGATTAAAAAAATGAAAAAAATAGAAACACTTACAAGCAAATATCACTTATTCTTCTTTGCAAAATTCATAATGTAACGCAAGTGTAAATTGATGAAGATTGTAATGCACTTGTTCACAAAGATGATAGAAAAATGCATCTTAGTATGCAATGCAAATCATTTTACATTGTAAAACACAATTTTATGCATTATGCACACAGGTTGGTCCTACACAAAACAATAAAACACAAAGGCATAATATAGGTATGACATATTAATCAAATAGAACATGCAAACAAACCTAGTTACAAACAAGAAATAAATAAAACATCACAATCAAACAAATAAAACAAAAGGAAATGATTGCATACATTGGGTTTCAAACAATTGATTTGGAGGTGGCATTGACATGAACCACAATTCCATGACATGTAACTACAATTTGCACAAACAAGGTGTAAGAAGAAATACCGTTAACCACACAAATGGAAAGGATTGTTATTGTGAGGAACACCAAGAGCACAAGCACAAAGGAGGGGAAAATGTTACTGCAAGCAATGCCATGAACAAAAGTACAAATGAAAAAAATTACAAAACGCATAACATGACAATAAGTAAAACCAAAAACAAAACTTTAAGACAAAGCTTAAAACAAACAAAAGGAAAAATAATTGCCAACAAAATAAATAAAGTGTCACTATGACATACCAAAAACTAGGGCACATAATAATCGAAACACGGAACACATATATTAAATGGTAGATACATTTTTAGAATTACCCATTGGCATGAACCTATGGCCATTTAATTTAGATCCTTTGACCACCTAAGTTCTTGCCTTCTTTAACAAGGAGAGGCTTGAGGTCTCTAAGGGGTCATATCACTGTGATCTTTCTCTCTTGAGCCCATTGGCCTTCCTTCTCCTTTCAATTTCTTCAGACCATATGAACCTAGAACCACATCAAGCTTCCACATGAACCCAAGTCCTAGATTACATTTTGTAACATAGATCCTTGAGCCCAAATAGATTGCAAAAACTAGTGCTCATGACACCATCCTTACAATTGACAACACATAAAAGCAAGAAAACAACACACTTCAACTCCCTAATGACTTCATAAGTTTTACAAAAAACCACAACCCCCCTTTTAGATGGTCCACATAGTGAAATTCAATGGACTATGGTTGTTTTTTGAAGTTCCTAGTAATTAGGGTGCTTTCTCATGATATGCAGGTCAACAACATGCACATACATATCAACCTGACACACACATATTGAGAAGATTTTAGGCTGTTTTTGAAATTTTCATCATCTCCCTTATCAACCTTCAAAACCAACTCCTAGATTAAATTTTTGCCTCTTCAAGTACATTGCCTAGCGGATATATATCTCTATACCTCTATTTGAGACAAAAATCCAACCTTCCTTTTCTCAAAACCTCTACCTATTAAAAAACAAACCTTCCCCCCTGCCATTTATTTGTTTTGTTGTTCTTATTTTTTCTGCTCCATAATGAAAATTTCACCAGCTACGTTTTGCTTGGCAATTCCCTTGCCACACAATCAACCAACGTCTAACAATATCCACAGTAGCACACTCATCCCAAATAAAAGAAAACAATGTAAAAACATCAAAGCCATAAAAACCATTGCATTTCCATTAGTGCTTTTCCTCATCTCCATTGATGTCGTGTGTAAACACTCTTAGCTGAAAATAGGAAAAAAAGTTCTTTTTCGAAACCCTAAAACTCCTTCATGTTCACACCCAAACCTTAAAGTTAAAATTTTGTTACATCATTTGGGAACAAAACATAAACACAAACTCAAAGTGAGGCTCAAGTTGCAATGGTTAACATTTTATTCAATTTAGAAAGCACTCCCCACTAATTAAATGTTTCACTTCCATTTGTAGCCAACTTAAACCCTAATTTTAAACATGAAACCTTAACCACATTTAACCTTTGAAACCTATCCCTAGATAACCTAGACCCTAGACCTTAGCTTACAATTGAAATTGGGGGTTAAAAACTTAACCTTCAAATCATGGTTCGAGAAGGGGTGGATACAAGGAGGTTGGTTCTTTGTCAACCATTTCTCTCCTATCAAAGAATCAACACATTGTATCCATTTGGTAAAGAATGAACCTTTACTCATCTTTGAACTCATTTCTCATATTTGTCTAATATTACACAACAACCACCAATACAAAATCCATTTTGAAACTTGTTGTGACTTAGTTTTGGATGTTGGATCAACCCCAACTGCATCATGAACATTGAAACCTATTTTGTAAACCCTCCTGCTTATCCCTTTTGTAATTGTGGGCCCTCGACTTTGCATTTGAAATCATTGAAAATATGTTGACTAGGCAATGTTCACATTTGTTGTTTTGAAAATTTTGGATCAACAAAGCAAAAGTTATTGTAAGAATTTTAAAGTTGAACTCACTTTGATTAGAATAAGATTGGGATGGGTGACTTGATAGGAGGCTTAACACATTTGCACCGATGGCATAAGGGCACATTAGTATGCATAGCTACATTTTAAACAAAATGATGTAGATGAGAAGTTATAAGTTGTTTACTTCATAATCAACTAGTGTGGCCTGTGGCGTTGGCCCAAGTGTTACCGCATCCTCAACTGATTTTTCCTTCCAAAACCTGATTTTTTGCAATTTATTTGACTTTTCAGCAGCAGAAATCACTTCAAAATTAATATCTCTCACATTATGAATCCAAATATTACCAAATAAATTCCATTAAATCATGCTCATCAAGATCTTTCCAACAACACAAAAGGCACATTCCACTTCCTCTGAAATGATTTAGCCAGATTTGGCTATACACAAAATATGGAAGTAGAAAAAACCCAGAATCCTTCTACC
>Ga0116228_10003689_pt1 | contig 13528 bp, 4 predicted proteins | sample S1TSphfallax_2_FD_89694 | JGI IMG/M metagenome (GOLD analysis project Ga0116228, IMG submission 89694) | Host-associated microbial communities from peat moss isolated from Minnesota, USA - S1T2_Fc - Sphagnum fallax MG | ecosystem: Host-associated > Plants > Peat moss > Unclassified | place: USA... | reverse complement strand
TATATATATATATATATATATATATATATAGTATTGATTTATTAATGCCTGGGGAAGAGACCAGAGCATTTAGGAAATTTGGACTGTTATGTCTTGGATTCAGATAAGTTGTTCAAAGTCTACCCCAAATCTGAAAGTCAATGAGAATGGTTCAAAGTTGAACTCTGTGTGGGAGTTATAATTAATAAGTCTCTGACTTGCAGCTCTTTGATTGTTGCCCAAAAACCCAAATTGGGCAAAAGCTAAGAGCATCTCCAGTGTCCATCCATAGGCTGCCAAAGCTCAGTAGAATTGGCCTCAAACTTAATTTGGGCATTATAAATATGACTCTTGGTCCAGGTGGTAACATTCAATCAAATACTATTTCACCTTTATATTAAAGTCATCCTCTCTTTCACCCCCTGTCCCCTCTTTCAGTGGTATCCGCAAAGTAATGAAATTTTATTTAATCTCAATATGAATTGCTGAAGCTCAGCATTTAATGCACAAGGTTAGAGAGTAATTTATAGTAGTTGTACAGGTAGGAACAGTGAAAATATATGTAGCAGCAGTGGAGGCGCTCAGGAAAAAGGAAAGAGGGGATGAAACTCAGTTTACCACCAAAATTGGGGGAAAAACTTAGTTTGGGTCCCAGTTATTTCGTTTTGTAAAATTTCATTTCCAGTTACACATTTGATGCCCTATTATGCCGAAACTCACTGTACTCGCCCCCTAAACGCCTGACTTTACGGATAACTTTACTGCGCATTTTTTTCAGGTTTATGAGTGAGGATGGGGGGAATAATTAACACTTTAATTATTATGAAATTGTCGAGCCCTTGTATTATGCAAGGCTTCCAGCAACAAGCAAAAGCAAGCAAGCCAGGTGACGCAACTGACATAATGGGCAAGGCCAAGACCCATTCATGACAACATTATGGTCTGGGGTGGTGAACTCAACATATTTTCAAAAGCCATGTTCAAGAGACACCTTTTCTTGGGTCATTATTATGAGTGTTTGAGCACCATCAGAAGATTATGTCAGATAATGTGCTCAAGAAAATGACGCAATCTGCCACCCTAGAGGTTAACGTTGGAAATTCTAAACAGGAACAAATGATAGAGGCCCAAATTGGGCAAGTGGGTAGAGATGGTCTAATAAGTACTATGGAACTGTCAAGCTCATGCCCATTAATATGTTGGGTGTTGCCAAGTAGGGCAAGCTTGGCTACACACCCAACATAATGGGCAAGGACTTAAACTGTTCCATGATGTTAAGGTCATATGCAACAAGTTTTTTTTTAAAAAAATTCAGTAGAGATTTAGTTCACTATTCCAAGTGTATAACATCACTCGAAAATTATGTCATGTAATGTGATCAAGAAAATAACATAATCTGCCACCACAGACCGTAACGTACTTGAAACCAAACATTGAAGAATGCCTACTTAACTTTACAGGGAGCTTTTAAGCGTGGCAGGAGGAGGAGGAGGAGAAAAGAAGAAAGTACCTCAAAGACATCTGAGATGATAGTACCCTGGCATTATCAGCTAAAGGTCGGGAAAGACGAGCCAAGTATAGGAATCAACCATCCAGAGCAATAACCACATTAGGAAGTTACTTGGACAGAAGATGGTGGATGACATTAAGCTTTTTTTTTTGGGTTCATTGCATTCGCACTGGCCATTCCTCAAGGAGCATTTTTGGTTCACCACGTTCCCAATGGTCATGCGAGGAACAGTGATTGGGAATGCAAAGAACCAAAAAGCCTCCAATTTACCCGGTGCAACACCATGACCATAGGTATGGGAACAAAGAATCAATCTCATACATCACCTTCTGTCCAAGTAACTTTCTAACTAGGTTGTCATTTGCTCTGTCCATCAAAGCCACATTTAGAGTTGGAACTTAGTGACCAGTTCCTATTTCCTTTCTGGTGTGATGGGTTCTTGAGTCTGGGCATCAAGGAAGATGCTTTGGGATTCTTGGGATTTGCATTCAAAACATTGAGCAACAACTAGGAGTAACTTAATGCTGAATGTATAACACCCACCAAGGTACTTTTTTTTGAGTTCAGGTCTTGGAGACATCATTAACTTTCTTAAAGAATATGTGTAAGAAGTAAGAACCATCTGCCTCCTAGACCTCGTGATCTTTGTACACCTAGGGTTTCATGATAACTTTCACCTCAAGCTTTACAATTGGTGAAGGGACATTCCCAAAGACTCAACCATATCCTCACCCTTGAGCCCTTGTGTTGAGAGTGCCCCACCATGGGGCTTTACCGTACAATGACAAACAAAAGGCCGTTTGATCCTAAAATCTTTCATTTATTTTTAATTCAAATAGTATAGAAAAGAGACATTTCTTTTTAAGGGTTTTGTAGCCTAAGGGGGTCCAAAACTATGAGAGTTAATTTTTTATTAATCTCTTCTAGCATATAGGTAGATTATCAAACATACTTCAACACAACAGTGGCAATATTCGTCATTCACATGATTCTCAAAGTGAATCTTACATTCTTTTGGGATAAGATCACCCATACACCTAAAGTTGAATCTTTATGTACAAATTACACCTTAAGGGAATTCATCACATGCATCTAAAGATTTTTTTTTATGGAGATCACTCACTAAAGTTTATAAAGTTTACACAATAGTGTTCATAATAATTTCCACATTTTATTTCTTCAAGGTTTCCTCTTCACATGTGATATTTTTATGAATCTTGATAGCAATTAGCAACACAAAATCATTGAATGTAAATTATGAATTTAAAATTTTAATTATTACCCCTTATATACTTGAAGAAAAGAAGTGGATGAGTAGTTAATCACATTCATCTACATATATTCCCCATGTATAAAGACAATCGTCACATGCCACTTATAACTTTTCATCCCTTTATGGATAGGTTTTACATTATTTGGAATAAAAGATTTGGTCAAGTTTATATACTTGACCTCCCATTATTATTAACTCAAAATAATTATCTAAATTATTCATAATCAACGTTTACGCCCCTAGTTAAAATATTTTCATTATAAGGCCCATGAGGTTCATTATTTTATTGCCCACTTTTATCCATATTGTTGTCCCTAGTCATAATACTATTATTTGCAATTACAACTCCTAGTAATTATTTTGTTGTTACAATTCCACTATGTAATGAAAGGAACAAGGGTCAAGCTTGAGTTCTCATCAACCCATGCACCCATCTTTTCCATTGTAAAAGACATGCATAAAAACATATTGATTTTTTAATTTTAAGAAGGGTTCTTTATGTACTTAGGCAGGAAAAAAAAACAATTACTTGAGAATCTAAGGAATGAAGGACATATTATACTTTAAAAATTCATGATGGGCAAATCACAAGCAATTTCCCTCTAAGGGGGGAAATTACACTTAACTTTCCAAGTGTTTAAATTGCATTTCTTACCATAACTTTAACACAATAAATAAATCTAACCCATGCTTATGTATAGGGAAATATTTGTTCCCTGTGGCTTCCCCTAATTTTGAAGGTTGCAACCTTAGAAGCACATGTAGAAAGGGAGGCCTATAAGACCTTAGGCCTTTGTAAACATAAATTACATAAGGTTTTAAAAATGAATGTTGGAAGGTTTACATGCAAATTGTGGAAAATTTCTTATGGTGAATAAAGCCCCGAGGGGACTTATTGAAATAAGGAACTTAAGGCAAGAACCAAGGGTTTGTTTCATATTTTGTTGATGTCCCAACTTATGGGTTTTACCAAGTGTAAAAACATAACAATTTTTTTTCTTGAAATACTTAAGGTTTTGTGAAATTTGGGTTGATTTTATAAAATGTGTAAGGCCCCATAAGAGATGGAATGCCCATTCCCATGTGAAGGTAATTTCATTGTTTTATGCAAATGTTAACTAATGATAATTACTATCACATAATTCATTTTAAGGAAAATAATCAAAGATTAATTTTGAAGTGGAATTCCAATGAGAAATATTATTACATGATAATGAAAAAATATATCAATAATAAATAAAAGTGTTTGAAATCTATTTTCATTATTTTAATATGAAAGTTGATTATTTTTGTTGTTTTGGAATTTTTTTAATGATTTTTTGAAAAGGTGGGTAACTAGAAAGTATTCCCACTTATTTAAAAAAAATTAAATATTCTTCTAAAAGGGGAGCTTTTAAGTTGATTTTGAAAGATAAGATGAAATAATTTACAAAGGGATAAAAAAACCCAAAACTATATGGGTGGTGGGCAACCTTTTGGGTCAAGACCCTAATTTTGTCTAGTTGTTTTGGTGAAATGAATCTTTTTATATATATTTTTTCTTGGAGTTTATTAGAGGAATTGAAAAAACAATTGTGTTTGGATGTTGTCAAAATATAAGAGGATACATGTTCCAAGGAGGGTAAATATCATGTGTGTTTTCTTTTATTTATTTATTTATTTATTTATTTATTTTCACAATTAAATACATTTAATATTCTTTTAATATAAAAGAATGTAACTTATTATTATTATTATTATTATTATTATTTCCTTTGTAACTAGTTTTTTGGACTATACCTATAGCCATGGAAGGTAACAATAATGATGGATAGACACCCAAAACGGTGAAGGTAATGAGTTTCCATTAAGAGAATTTGTAGTAAAACTAAGAAGATGAACAAAACAACAATTACCTTGTCATAACAACTATTTTATTAAACATTTGCTTGTTTTTCAAAGTTTTACTTTAGTTTTTTAATAATAGTTCAAATTGGAAACAAAACACAACAAATATTTTGTCTTGTGTTTTATGTGTTTTTTACCCAACAACCCCACATGTTGTTCATTTGATATTAACATGTATCTTCCTTCTTGACAACCATAAATGACTAGCAATACACAAATGTGTTCATGTATTCTACAATTGAAATGTTAATATTTTGGCAAGTAGGTTTTTCATCAATGTTGCATGATAATATTTTGAAATCACAATGTGTATTTTGATTATGAAGATGGATAGAGTGGGAGCGTAAATGCAACTTCTATATATTTTTACATTATATTATACCCTTTTAGTGTAATAGTTCATTCCCATCGCCAAACAATTTAGATGCCATAATGAATAACAACCTTCATAAATTTACCTTAAATCACACATTAAACCAAATTCTTAAAACACGCATGTAGCTAAAATTTTAATAATTTGTGTGATATTATGTGTTAAACATTATGACAACTTTGTACCCCATCATCAAAAACTTCCCTCACACATTGAACCTTGATATCTAAAAGTCCATCCTAAACCACACCCCTTTTACCAAACACTTATGAACCCCCTCTTGGTCTTTATTTTTTGATTTGTGTGCCCATTTTAGTGTGTTGATTCCCACCTTATCACCAAACAACTTTTTTTCATTTTTGAACACACAATTTTAACAAGTATTATTCATTCCATCTATGACCAAAACAAATTAAAATAAGAAACCAAACATTTATTCTTCTCACTACATATTTAGTCATAATGTTTGTGGTGGTGGAAAAATTGTTGGTTGGACATAAGCTTAACATGTGTCTTATTTGATTGTTTGTTGATAGGCATAATTACCTTAGTTTCCTTACATTGATGTTTTCAAGAGATGAACTTATCAAAAAGTTAATTTCATTTATAAGAAAATGACTTTGATTGAACTAGATTCTCCTATATGGAATTAAGACCAAGACCCTAGGAAAAACCCTTAAGACCTACTAGGCTAGGTCTATGGCCACATCTAGTTGACTTGCCTTGTACTTGGGTTGTGTCAGGGTTTACTTGGGACACCTTCCTAACTTGAGGTGGGTCTCTTGCCATGTAGAGCCATCGAACCCAATTATCAAAATTGAACCCCAAACTCAAACTGGACCTAATTGGAAACTTGGAATTGGTGTAATTAATGTTGGTCATTTTAAAGATTTGGGTCATTTTCAATTTTGAATATTTAAATCATAAGTTTATCCTTGTACTAAAAATTAGATGCAATTGTATTATCAAGCTCTTAAATGATCAAAATGGACGAACATCCACTAGTGCACCATCCATTAGATGGCTGATATGCTTTAGCTATGGATGAACCTCAATTGAATTAAATTTTGGTTCATCTTGATAACCCATTTCGTAAGGAATTCATTGAAAAAAAATAATGATAGATTAGACCTAACAAGAAGTTGGCACCCCCAAGTCAATTTCATTAAATAGAGGGTCGGTAAGAATTTCACTTACATTCCACTAGGTTGGAACCCAAGACCTTTTGAGGTCTTAAGGTCCAAAAATGGTATATTAGTGACTTATCTAAGGAATACAAAAGGGGCCGTAATGGTTTTAACCCTAAGACTAGGCCAAAGTGATCAACCCCATGTTAAGATGCCAAAAAAATGCCAACCTTAAGCCAAAATGTTCAACAATATTCTAACCTTAGGTCAAAATTTTCAAAAATATTCTAATGTTAGGCCAAAATGCCCAAGCCAAAACATGATTTGGTTTGTGCTCAAACTTTGTGGTGTAAGGTCTAGCACTAGGCCAAAACCCATTTATTTTGAACCCATGCTTTTGGGTCTGTGGCTTAGGGTGACTTTATAATAGGCCTAAAGACATTTGGCTTTGTGTTTTTACAAGACATTTGGTTTAGGGTATTCATGGGATCTAGATCATGAAGAACTTTACAAATGTTAGAACATTGAATAGAAGAGTTGAAATTGTGAAGAGCTTTGTGAAAAACCTCCAATATAACTAACAAACTTCATGGAGGTCGTGATTGGTGGTGGTAAAAAAAAAGTTGTTAGGTGTTCGAAGAATTGGAAACAATGGGTAACTACAAATTCTCTACAAACATTGATGTTGTTTCATCATTGGTCGTCATTTTCTGCTACACCATCGTTTTTTTTCTCCTAATAGTAGGAACTAGAGCATTTCATCAAGCGCCACAATGTTGTCTCCGGTAGTAGCCATACATGATCGTCGTCATATGCAATGCACCACTATACCCATAAACTTATAATGACTCTTTGTATTTCAATTCATGTACCTTGGGTGCAACAACACAAGAGTTAACAATGGTTCTCATGAATATTGTGTTGGAGAGAGGTTTCAACACAATGGTAGATGCAAATATGTTAGCATTTCAAATCATGCAAGGAGTTGTAATGAATGCAAGCTTGATTTCCATCTTTGCACAATGTTATGAGGTTTTGGATCTCATGGTTTTCCATCTCCAAAATGCAAAAGATTCCTACACTATTGCATAGTAGCCACTTCAACTTCAAGACATTCAAACATGGCTCAAAGCAGCTATGAGATGCGACATGGATTGCTACTCACCATTATGTTTTCCATATCCTAGGCCTCATCATCTTAGGATTGGAAAAACATTCAAGGCCTAGGCCTTGAAATCGTTCTATTTTAAGCCCTCAAACCTTATGGTCCTAGGCTCTTAAAGACATATTGTCTTAGGACACCAAGTCTTAAGGTGTGAAGATTAGTTCCCCAAGGACTAGGTTGTGACCTTTTGACATGACACAATAATTTACTTGTCTTGGGGTTTAATCCTAGGACACATGAATTACTCGAGAACAAGTAAGACTGGTATGACTCTTTCGTGTTATGTACTTATCACCTTGGGGACTCATAAGTAGGACATTTTGAAAAGGATGATAATATTTGCCCTTAACATAAAACATTTCGTGATTTGTGATAATGAAAGGTGTTTCATCTCTTGACATACATGCATAATGTATTTTTAGAGCACTTTACAAGGTGCAATTCCCTTTGTTAGTTTGGAGTAGAAATTTTCATAAAAAGAAACAAACAAATTTTCTATAAATTAATCTGGGTCATTGTTGTTGTGAAAGGGAAGTTTGTGTAGGTGCATCTAAGCCCTTAGTCATTTTGTAAAGGAAAAGGTACTATTGTGAATGCCTTCATCTTGTCATGCAGGTGAACTCAAGATACAAGGACATGAGGTACAAGGTGGAAGGCATTGATAGTGTTTTCCCTTATATATACATAATGACTTCAACAAATGTGCATAATGTAATTTCAGAGCGCATTACAATACACAATTCCCTCACCAGCTTCGAGTAGGAAGTTTCTCTAAGGAAACATGGAAATTTTCCATTAAGCTAATGTGGACCATTGGTGAGCAAGAAAAGTTTGTGTAAGTATGCAAAAGCATTTCACCAAACTCCACAAGCAAGCATTTCATCAAAATCCAAAAGCAAGCATTTCATCAAAATCCACAAGCAAGCATTTCATCAAAATCCACAAGCGGGGGGCATTATGACTTTTAAATCACCCACCCTTTATGGAGGAAAAATTAGGTGCATGAAGGTGCCCTCGAACTTGCCTGCATTACAAAATTTGGACAAGGTCTACTTTACTTAAAAGTAGCGTTGGAAGAGAGACCCAAATTCAAAATTGCACAGATTTTGAAATCAATTTGAAGAACCCCCCCACTCCGGAATCACACAGGTGACAGGAGGCGCAGCAGGGTTCCATCAAATTTGTTTAAATTTTGTTTTTTGGGACACCGGAACCAAAAGGATTCTCCTTGGACACCGGGTACCACACAACAAGGCGCACACGGGTAGCTGCTTGGTAAGGATCAGGGTATCTGGAGTCGCACTCCCACTGAGAACGGTTCTTTGGACAGCATCGGGGTGCAGTGATCACCGGGTACGTACTTGTTGAACCAAGCTTGCATTACGAAACTTGGTACCCGGTCAATAATTGTAAGTACTGTGTACCTTCCGTCTAATTTCTCATCATTTTCCAAGAGGGTACTAATGGATGGATGGATGGATGGATGGGACACGGATATCGGCATGAACAATGAACCTGGACAAGGATCTGGATTGAGACCTGGATTTGGATCTGGATCAGGACCTGGAGCACACTACCCACCCATCTTGCGTCCTTTGATGCTCTCGGTAGCTGGCTCGCTGGCTCGCTGTGTGTGTGTCTCTCTCGCGCTCTCGTTTCGCCCGTGTCGCGGTAGCGGAGTGGCGACCGATTATGACCGCGCGCAGACGGATTGCGTCTTCGCTCTTCTATCTTCGTCAGACTCACCCTGCTCCTCTCACCTTCACATACATGTTTTCGGCGCAATTCTGAGCATCTTTTTTTGTGTGTAATATATGTACCTATGTGTGTGTTTTTCTCTTTTGGAGGCTGGTTTTCCCTCTCCTGCTACGTTTAGATACGTTTTTCACGGGGTTTCTCTAATCTGCCTCCGCAGATCGAATCGATGCTTCTTCTCGTAACGTTCTCGTAACGTAAAAGGACGTTTTCTTTTTTCTTTTTTCTTTTCCCCGTTGTTTATGAGAGTGTTTTTGCGCGGGCTTGGTTTTTTTTTCCTGTAATAATAAAGGTACTGACATTTTACGTCGCAGACGGTTTCGTGTTCTCTTTCCCAGTCTTGTGGTGCTTCTTTCCAACCTGCGTTGCTGCTGGTAAGTAGCGGCGGCCTCTCATTTGAGTGTCCGTCTCTTCCAGGAAACTTTCGTGTTCAATTTTAAAGCAGTTTTTTAATATCTTTTTTCAGTTTCTGTTTTTTTCTCCGCCCTTCTAGCAGTCCTTCCTGTCTGTTTCCGTTTCCGGAGATCGCAACTAGCATTTTGGCTTTTGCAGTTTCGTTTCTTTGTAGTGTCTCGTATTTTTCGTCGGCTATTTTTTTTGGCTGTTGTATTTTTGGCCTCGTAGTTCGGATTCGCCATTCCCCGTTTCCGGAGCCCGTTTTACTTTGCCATCCACAGCGCCATGGTCTGACTAGTTGGACGAACTTGTCCTAGTGATTTTCTATCGTCATCCATGACTCCATTTCTTTAGTTATCAATAGTCTCCAGAAGACATAACCTTTTTTTTTTGGCTCGTGGATTTCTGTCCTGTCTTTGATTTCAAATTCCTTTCTATACGTGTTGTCGTGAAAGAAAATCGACTCTTCATGACTTTCCCTGGATTGTCCCGGTGCCTCCTTGGATCACCGGCATTTGACCTTGCAGGATTTGTTTTCTATCAAGCCTCTGCAGATAGCAATACATGCTGCTTTTGCACGGAAGCTGGTCTAATTTTTGCCGCTGTCTATGTAAAAGCGTTGCGATCTGAGGGCGTCTAAGTCCTTAGGGTAAGAAGAAATTGAGTCTCTTTCGGTACCACCATCGGAAGGTATGCATCTTGCCACAAGATGCAGCAATCTCCAAATATATGAAAAGGTGGTACTGTAAAGCTATGTGCCAGCGGACGCGGCATCCTTTTGTTCATCCACTTTTTCTTCTCTCTCTCTTGTGGAGAAACATGGCATTTGGGGCGGTGAGCCAAAAGAAGTGTAAGTAGAGAAGGTGTTGCGAGTGGTGAGGGTGAGCATGGGCAATTCATTTGGTTGCTCGGCATCTGGCGAGCGATTGGTTTCTGCGGCTCGTGATGGAGACTTTCAAGAGGCCCGGGCTCTCTTAGAGTGTAACCCTCGGCTCGCAAAGTACTCTACTTTTGGTGTCCGGAACTCCCCCCTCCACTTCTCTGCTATGCAGGGCCACAATGAAGTTAGTGCCTCATGACCTTTACACTTGTCTTTGAACTGTTAAGAAAAAATTCCCTTTTCTGTGCATGAAAGATGTCATCAATGCAGTAGAAATTCACCTGTGAGACAAAGAATGGGATGCTTTTCCAGCTTGCTGAACCTGGAGTTACACATAGCATTCACTCCTCATGTCTCAAATCAATTGAGGGAGACCCTAATGCTTAAGGAGAAAGCAGATGGGTGCACTTTAGATCTCTCAATTTGCAATCATCGCAGGGATGGAAGAGGAAAATTGTAACAATATTTTAGAGCTTTTCCTTGGCTTTGTGGATTTAGGGTTTGCCAAGCATATCAGATCTTCTTCTGGTCTCTAAACTATTCTAGGAAACCGCATGATCCACCCAAAATGGTCATCGCTCATATTGGTTACCACTCCTGTTGAGTATCTGAGAGGAAAGTAGGGAAGTACAACACCAATCCCACCAGTTCAAGATGTCTTTGCTACATGTGATGCACACTTCACGTGTAGGCAGTTACTCTCATGACAGTCCTTACCTAAAATCACCATGGCCATGATTATGGCAGATGGGTGGTGCTGATGTATGAATTGAGGGAAGCATTGTTTATGGAGGATGGTGTCTAACCATAAGTCACATTTCCTGCCCTCCAGATTGTTACATTGCTGTTGGAGTGTGGAGTTGAAGTAAACACACGAAATTATTGTGGACAGGTATGGAGTCATCTTGTGGCTTAATATGTTACACAACACATTTGTTTGTTGCCAATCTGCTGTGGTCTAACCAGTCTGGTTGCGCTTGATTCCTACAACACATTTTCTTGTTACTTCTGGATTTGTGTCAGAAATATAGAATGTGGTTGCTTACATGCTGTTGGGACTTAAAACATCAGTGTGGAACTTATGATAGTTAGTCACATTTACACTTGCTGCTACTCCATGAACATGTGAGTGACTGTCTATGCATTACACTGCTTTTGTTCTACTCATCTCCTCTTGATTGTGCAGTTTGCTGCAAAATCTTCTCTTGTTAGTTGCTTGTGAAACCTCATTAACCTTTGTATCAGGCCATCTTGCAATTTCTATTCGGTTTGAATCAAATTGAGTATGGAGGCTTTCTGATGGGCATGGTTCTGCTAAATTTGAGCTTCACAGTGAAAGTACACAACAGTGGTCTCATTATCAAGTCTAGGATATACTGACAAGTAGCCTGACTAGAATGGACATTTACCAAATATCGTGCAGCTGGGGTATGAAGGCACTTGTCCCTCCATGATATGATTACTAACATGTGATCTAGAGTTGGTTGTTCCCCTTCAACTGTCACAACATGATTGGTGACAGGGCATGAGATGCCTTTCTGTTTTGTCTAATAGCAGTGTCAAGTCTGGCTTTGGAGTACATGAACTAGTGGATTTCCTGGTTGGAGAACATTGTTTCAGAGCTCCCTCCTCTGTCTTGTATCTCTGAATGTGTTTCATATGGATGCATTCCAATGATGTAACCATTTGTATGTGGCCAACTGCAGACAGCATTGATGCAGGCATGTCGTTATGGGCACTGGGAGGTGGTGCAGACTTTGCTGCTGTACAAGGCAAATGTAAGCAATGTTCATTACACTAGCACACAGGGCATTTTGATTTCTGTCAATTAGATGTACAGAGGTTTGGAATATTCTCTCAGAGAGGGTTGTGCTTATGCACATGGTTGAGCCTTCAAACTGCACATTTGCATGGACAAAGTTGTAACCTATCCCTCATCATTAATGCATGTTGAGCCATGCCCTTTTTCCATTAATCAGCATGGGATCCCCTTATCTATTTAAGAGTTTAGTCCAGCACACATTGTACTCTCAGTGAGAGAATTGTGTTTTAAGAGTGGCCTCTGATGTGTGCACTCATTTCATAGCTAAGATTTTTATCTATGAACATACCTCTTTTGCAAAGGCATTAACAGCCTACTTAATGGTTTTGCATTGGGACTAAGGTTAGAAATTCATGTGGGATTTCCACTTTGGCATGGTCGGTTATTGCTATGGGTGTCTAATCCCAGCAGCCACATGTTGAAGTCCCCCTAGGGTTTCTGATATTAGCTTCCATGCAGATAATGCTCCCTTGGTACTTGACATCATTCCAGCGGTACCTTATTGGAAGTTATCCCAATGGAATTGAGGTACACTGGTTCCACATCATGTCATTCCTACATCTTTTGCCTGTGGATGTCTGGGTAATGCCTTTCATCACTGCTAGTCACATGGCACATTGAGGCCCACACCTACATATCAGAAATCTGAGCTGCTGACATTTAGGTTGCTAATGTAGCTATTGTGACTGGCACTAATCTAACCCACTTGTTGGTGGCTTTTGCAGGTCAATAGGGCAGACTATCTCAATGGTCGCACTGCTCTTCATTTTGCTGCAGTGAGTGGGCATGTTCGCTGCATACGCTTAATTGTTGCCGACTATGTCCCTAGTGTTCCATACTTGTGGAACACTTTGCAACCTGCAAACAAAGATGAGACGCCATCTATGAAGAGCTACTTAGATCAAAGGTCTGTACCACCAATATGCCTGAGTTCATATGGAATCATATTCTGATATTGGCACCTAGAGAAACTGAATGTATCACGAGCAAAGACAAGGAGGGAGGAAATAAATAGTGGAGTGCTGAGAAAAAAGTCAGTATTATGCTGTGTAAGCTAAACATATGGATATAATCTGCACATATCCAAACCATTAGGAGTGCACATTTGCAAGCTATTTCACCAGCAGCAAGAACTTTTCTGATGGATCAAATTCTTGCACAGTGCTCGGTTGATGTCCATGGAATGCTCAGTTTATACATTGTGAGTTTTGGCATATACTCTTTAGGATATTCCGTGCTCTTTCTTTTTTTCTCTTTCACCATCTGTCACTTCCTCACTCATATGTGGGTTCTGTTGTAGTTCTCTAGCCAGGATTGTGAACAAGGCTGCTGATGGTGGCATCACTGCTCTTCATATGGCT
>Ga0116228_10003687_pt1 | contig 13530 bp, 12 predicted proteins | sample S1TSphfallax_2_FD_89694 | JGI IMG/M metagenome (GOLD analysis project Ga0116228, IMG submission 89694) | Host-associated microbial communities from peat moss isolated from Minnesota, USA - S1T2_Fc - Sphagnum fallax MG | ecosystem: Host-associated > Plants > Peat moss > Unclassified | place... | reverse complement strand
ACGTACCAGGATGGGTTTCGTGCCGTGGCCAATGTTTCCATCGTGGGTCCCGACGCGGCTCCCAAGGCTGAACGAACCGCACAGGCATTGCTTGCGCGCGCGCGCCTCGCATTTCAAGAGAAGGGCCTTCCCGATTTCAGTGCCACGCATGTGGAAGTGCTGGGCGCGGAGGCTTCCTACGGCACCGAATCGCGCGCCCGTTCGTCGCGTGAGGTGTTGTTGCGCCTGGTGGTCGTACATTCGGATCCCGCGTGCCTCGAGTTGTTCGCGCGCGAATTGGGTTCCGTCGGCATCTCGTTCGCCCCGGGTACCACCGGAATCTACGGCGGCCGCCCCAAGCCGGTTCCCTTGATCCGGCTGTTCACATTCTTCGTGGACAAGGAGTGGCTCAGCGCTCCCCTGGTATGGCTTGGCGATCTCGAGGCACCGTCTGAATGTCCGGTGCCGGGCGGCTGGCCAGCCATGCAGTCCGGGCAGTCCGCGCAGGATTCTTCAGCCAGCGCAGCAGAAAACGGCACGGAGGACATTATCGAGGTGCCGTTGATGCGACTGGCATTCGCGCGCTCGGGCGACAAAGGCGATACCGCCAACATTGCGATCATCGCTCGTGACCCAAGACTCTTTGCCGTGCTGCGCCGGGAAGTCACCTCTGAGCGAATCGCGCAGCACTTTCGCCAGCTGGTCACGGGGGGCGTGCAGCGCTTCGAAGCGCCCGGCATATGCGCCTTGAACTTCCTGCTGCAGGAAGCGCTTGGCGGCGGCGGCATGGCATCTTTGCGCATCGACCCACAGGGCAAGGCATATGCCCCGATGGCACTCGAGATGACGGTGCGCGTTCCCGCACGACTACTGGTTGAAATTGAAGCGAAGCCAGCCGCCGGCGGCTAGGCTTTGGGCGTGGATTCCAGCAGTCTGCAGACGCCGATCAGCAATTCGGCGGCCTTGGCAAGCTTCGGTCCCAGGCGCGAGGTCGGGCCCGCGATGGTGACGATGTAAAGCGCGGAGGTCCACATGAAGCGCGCGGAAATGGTGGTAACGCCGTGCTGGCTCTCCTCGCGGTTGGCAAACCAGCCGCGGGCATTTCCCGCCGCGAGTTCCTCGCGCAGCGCCGTCTTGGAGGTGATGGTTCGGGGAGTGAAGCTGGTCAGACTCGAGGATTTGAGGAACGCGGACAGGGCTTGATCGCTCAAGGAAGCGAGCACCGCCTTGCCGGCCGATGTCGCGTGCAAACTTCGTACGTTATCGCCGACGTTCGCCAGAAAACGCAACGGATGCGACGGCTCGATCGCCAGCAGATACGTGGCCTGCAGTCCGTGCACCTTGCACAGCAAGATCGATTCGTCGATCTTGTCGCGCAGCGCCCGCAGTATCGAGTCAGCGCGCGCAGCCACCGGATCGTGATCGGCGATGGTCTTGGCGATCTCGTAGAGCCTCAAGGTGGGATAGTAGCCGCCGCGGCTGGTCAACTCGTACAGATAACCTCGTTCCAACAGCGCCTGCAGCACGTCATGACAGCTCGACGCGGGTATGTCGAGCAGCCGCGCGATTTCGGACGCCGACAGCGGCCGCTTCTGTGCGGCAAATACTTCCAGGAAATCCAGCGTTCTGGCGACGATCTTCGACATCGAGGCAATCTCTGGTTGCAGCCGGACCGTCAGCCGAGCCCGAGCACGTGCATTGCATTTTCCTTCAAGATCATCTCATGCACTTCCGGTTTGAATCCTGCTTCCTTGAAGTCCTTGATCCAGCGGTCGGGCGCAATCAACGGATAGTCGGAGCCGAACAGCATCTTGCGCTTCAATTGCGAGTTTGCATATTGGACGAGCTGGGGCGGAAAGTATTTCGGCGACCATCCTGAGAGGTCGATGTAGACGTTGGGCTTGTGCAGACAGACGGACAAGGCCTCGTCCTGCCACGGCCACGAGGGATGCGCGATGATGATCTTCATGTCCGGAAAATCCGCCGCCACGTCATCCAGATGAATCGGGTTGGAGTACTTCAGCCGCAGGCCGCCGCCCCCCGGCATGCCGGTGCCGATACCGGAGTGGCCGCTATGGAAAATCGCGGGCAGCTTGTGAGCCGCGATCAGATCGTACAAGCCGTATGCAACCCGATCATTCGGGAAGAATCCCTGCAGGGTGGGATGAAACTTGAAGCCCGCGACCTGACCGGATTCGATCAGACGTCTCGCTTCGCGCACACCCATCTTGCCCTTGTGAGGGTCAATGCTGCCGAATGCGATCATGATGTCGCTGTTCTCGGCGGCGGCCTCGCAGACCTCCTCGTTGGGAATGCGCTTGTTGCCCAGTTCGTGCTCCGAGTCGACGGTGAACATCACCAGGCCGATTTTCCGGGCGCGATAGTAGGCTATCGTTTCAGCGATCGTCGGTCGCTTGCCTGCCTTGAAGTACTTCGATGCCGCATCTTCGTATGTCTGCCACACCTCGTCCGTCGGCTGGCGGCAGGAGACCTCGGCGTGCGTATGGACATCGATGGCAATCAGTTCACTGCAGTTCATGGGGTCGTACCTCGGCTCGCAGAAGGCGCCGCGTGACCCTCTATCATACGTTGTAGAGGGCGAAATGGTTTACGCCGTGGCGAAAAAATTATGCAGCCGGCTTGCGCCGCGGGCGGTCGGATCCGCGCTTCAGGCGAGGAGCGCGGCCGACACGTAGCGCGTGTCGGCATAGGCTCTGATCTTCGCAATCTGCCCGGCCACGAAGTCGAAGACGACGGCATAGCCGCACTCGAAGGGACAGCCCGTCGTGAGCTTGCCGCGCGCCACATATTCAACGAGCACGCGATCATCACCGGCTATCGCCCCGACGATCTCGCTGTCGAACCGCTGATTTTCGAAGCGCACGTAAATGTCGCGGAACATCAGCGGCAGCACCACGCTGACGGGAGCCGGCGTTCGAATGGGCAGCGAACGCGCCAGATCGATCACCGAGTCGGGTGAACACCATTGCAGCGCGCGCGCAAGATCGGCACGCCAATAGGCGGCGAGAAACTCCCTGCAGACACGCAGGTTGAAAGGTTCCGTGCTCGGCTTCGAGATGCCCTGCGATGCTTGCTTGCCGTCTAACATATGTCCTGCATTCGTCTATTTTTTTAAGCCTATTGCTTATAGCAATAACGCGGGCGTTTGGCGAGTTGTGCGCTGATTCACGCCGCAGCTTCGCGGCCGCGATTATCATCCGGCGTTCATGTGACTTAATCCGGTGCAATCGCCGGCCAAATTGCACGAAGGAATTATGCAAGACATCCCCGAGACCCGACGGGTGCTGGACCTCTTGCCATGCGCCATTGTGTGGGTGGATGGTCCATCAATTTGGATGAATAGCGCCGCCGAGAGAATCACGGGTTATCCTCGGCATGCACTGACGACTCTCGACGATTACCTGAACAAGACGACGCATGCCGGTTCGCCGTTCTCGGCGGGCATGATGGAACCTGTCATTCTTCGCATGCAGTGCGGCGACGGCCAAATCCGCGCACTCGAGCACGAGTCCCAATCCTCGTCCGGCGACGGACTTTACGTCCTGCGCGACGTCACCGCGCGGCTGTCCGCCGAGGCGGCGGACCGGCGGCAGACAGCCCTTCTGCAGCGGGTCAGCAGGCTCGCCGGGATCGGCGGCTGGGAAGTGAATCTGCGCACCAACGAGTATTACTGGTCTGAACAGATTTACCGTCTCTATGGTCTGGATCCGCAGGCCGGCATCAACGAAGAAATCGCGTTGCGCGCCTATTCCGAAGAATCACGTCAACTGCTCGTGGCGACCTCACGGGAGTCCGCAGAGAGCGGCCGGCCCTGGCACCTCGAGCTGCCCGTACGCACGCCGGCCGGCACCGATCTATGGGTGCGAATCTCGGGCGAAGTCGAGACGGAGAATGGCATGCCGGTTCGGGCGGCCGGCACCATCCAAGATGTCACGGAACGGCGTCGCATGGACGCGGCGCTGCTGGAGGCCCGATTGAAGGCAGAAGCGGCCAGCACCGCCAAGGGTGAATTCCTGGCCAATATGAGTCATGAGATCCGCACGCCGATGAACGGCGTGATCGGCATGACGCAGCTGTTGCTGGAGACGCCGCTCGATGCCACGCAGCGCGACTATGCCGAGACGGTCGGCAATAGCGCCAATGCGCTGCTCAAGGTCATCAACGACATCCTGGACTTCTCGAAGATCGAGGCGGGCAAACTGGAACTCGAGTGCATCGACATGGACCTTCGCGACACGGTGCAGGATGTTGCACGATTGCTGGCCATTCAAGCGCATGCGAAGAACCTGGAGTTGACGCTGGAGATCGACGCCAACGTGCCCTCACGGGTGAGCGGCGACTCCGGGCGGCTGCGCCAAGTGCTGCTGAATCTCGGCGGCAACGCGGTTAAATTCACCCATCAGGGAGAAGTCTCGATCGACGTGCGCATGCTCCGCGGCGATGATGCGCAGAGCACGGTGCGGATCGAGGTGCGGGACACCGGGATCGGCATCCCGGCATCGCGGCTGGCGTCGCTCTTTCAGCCCTTCTCGCAGGTCGACAGCTCGACGACGCGTCAATTCGGGGGCACGGGGCTGGGACTGTCGATCGTGCGGCGCTTGGTGCAGTTGATGGGCGGCGAGACCGGAATGGAATCCCGCGAAGGGATCGGATCCCGCTTTTGGTTTACCGCGAAGTTCGGCGCACCCACCGCGCGGCAGATGCAGCGTCCTGCCAACATGAGCGCAATTTCCGGGTTGCGCATCTTGGTCGTCGACGACAACGCAACCAATCGCCGCGTGCTCATGGCGCAGCTCAAGCAGTGCGGATGCGAGCCGGCCAGCGCAGCTTCTGCGGACGAGGCGTTGCAGCTGATGCAGGATGCCGCCGACCGCACGCTGCCGTTCGACGTGGCGTTGCTCGATCACCAGATGCCCGATGCCGATGGCGCCGAATTGGGACGGCGGATCATTGCGGATGCCGTGCTCAAATCGACCCGCCTCATCCTGCTCACCTCACTGGGCCGGGTTGGTGACGGTGAGTTCTTCGCGGAATTGGGCTTCGCAGGTTACCTTGCAAAACCGGTGGGACTGCAAGATCTCATCGACTGTCTGTCCTTGGCGGCGGCATCGAGCGCCGACGTGTGGCACTCGCAAACTCAACCGATCGTCACAGCCGAAGGGTTGAGCCAGCTGCGGCTGCGTAACGGCCGCAGAGTTCTGGTGGCCGAGGATAACGCCGTCAATCAGAAGGTCGCCCGCAAGCTCCTGGAGACGATGGGGATCAAGGTTGAGATCGCGGAGAACGGCAAGGCTGCCCTGGCCGCCTACGAGAAGTCCAAGTTTGACCTGATTTTGATGGATTGCCAGATGCCTGAGATGGACGGCTACGAAGCCGCTGCGGAAATCCGCCGCAGAGAAAACGGCGGCACGCGCATCCCCATCATCGCGTTGACGGCCCATGCCATGAAGGGCGCCGACGAATTGTCCCGAGCCGCGGGCATGGACGATCACTTGACCAAGCCGATAGACCGCAAGCGGCTGCAGTCGGTCATCGAGCGCTTCCTGCCGCCGCAATCAGATCAGGCGCCGCGCCTCGCGGTGGCGACGGCAAACGCGCCATAACCTAAGCGTCGCGCGGTCCCGTCAGAGCCACCGCGCAGCCTCGAGCGTCGCGCGGCAGCGGGCGGAATTCCATCCCGGATGCAGCGGCCAATGCTTGCGATCGCGTGAACCTGGGACTCCAGCGGCCGGCCGCGCCGCGCGCCGGGCACTTGCGATTCGCCAAGCGTGCCGTCAGCGCACAGTTGACCTCGGCCCTGCGAATCGCGTAGCCGGACGCACCCGCCAACAACGCATCGACCGCTTGCTTGTGGAGCAGGTCGGCCGCCAGCGCATGGAAGCCGTCCTCATGCGCGGCGCCCGCTTGGGCGCCCCCCTCATGCGCGGCGCCCCCATCCTCACGAATCGCACATTGACTGCGACGCTCGTACCAAGGAAAGAAAAGCGCATGATCGCGCGCCTCGTGCCAGGCACGCAGCAGATGTCCACCGAAAAAATCCGGCGCTACGGCTGGCGGATAGGAAGCCAGCAAGTGCTCGCACAAGTCGCGGTCCTCGGCCACATCGATCGCGTTCAACACATGCAGGGAGGCCACCGACGCCTCGCGTCTTGCCGCGAGCACCGTCAAAATGGCTGCGCCCGCTTCCATTCCCACGCACGCAAACGGCGGCAGGACGAGCGACTTGAGCGCATCGTGCACCAGATCCGCCAAATTCTCGATCGTATAATCGCCGAGGTCGGCCAAAGCGTCGCTTTCTCCATGACCGGGCAGCTCCAGCGCGACCACCGACCGCGACTCGCCCAGCGCGACGATCAATTCCCGCCATGCCGTGACCGAACTTTGCGCGCCATGCAGCAACAACAGCGGCGGATCATCAGCATCGCCCGCGCGCAGCGTTCTCAGCTGCAGGCCTGACACGTCAAGATAATCCTGCGGGCAGGGATGGCCCGTCGGACGTGTGGGCGCAGTTACTCCGGACAGGAAGGTGCCGACGAATCGATGCAGCAACTCGCAAGCATTGCTTTGCGCCTCAGCCGCAGTGGCATGACGGCGGATGCACGCCGCGGCCGGCAACGGCGGCAAGCGCTGCAAATGGGAACATAGCGGGTCGCTCGGATATCCGAGAATGAAATGCGGCGTGCCGATATGGGGTAGATCCCGTTCCGGTTGGTAACGGAACGCAGCCCGGTACGCAACTCCGTAGCGTTCTCCACTGCGCAGCCAATCGTTGAGAGCCGCCTGAATCACCATCGGCTCGGATGCATCCATTGTCATGCGGCCGGCCGCCGTGCGCCGGTACCAGGGAAAGAACACGCTTTGATCCTTCAGGCGCGACCAAGCCCACGCCAGATGCGCACCATCCCACCGGGCAACGAAGTCCGGCGCATAGTGTTGCAGCATATCCCCGCGCTCATCGGCATCCAGGCACATCAATCCCACCATCACCGCGACGGCAACACGGTGCGCGTGCCGGCGTGCAAAAGCATTGGCGATGCTGGCGCCGGTGTGGAAGCCAAAGATGCCGGCCCGCTCGATGCCGAGCGCATCCATGAACAGCGCCACGGTGTCGGCGAGTTCTTCGATGCTCGATATGGGCTGCGCGAGGGGATCCGATGCCCCATATCCCGGCATGTCGGGGGCAAAGACGCTATGCCGCTGCGCCAGTCGCCGCATCATGGGTTCGCACTCCCGCGAGGAGGTGGGTGTTTGGTGCAGCAACAGCACCGGCGGACCATGACCTGCGCGACGATAGTGAACCTGCCGTCCCATCACGGCGGCGAATTGCCGGAGGATTCGCGTTGCCATGACGTGAGTATCAGAGACGGTTAAGGTCCGGCGCCCGGTGCCGCGATGTATTTGAGCGCCGCGGCGAGCGAAAACACCTCCGCATATTTTGCCTGCAAGTCGAACAAGTTGGCTTCATGCGGCTCCGGAGCACGATCACCGACCGCATCGCGTACCACCACGGGAATGAATCCGCATTGGCAGCAATCCACGGCGCTGGCGCGCACGCAACCGCTGGTCGAGACACCGGCGATCAGCACGGTATCGATTTGCAGCGAAGTCAGTGTGGAGGCAAGCGAGGTGCCGAAAAATGCACTGGCATATTGCTTGCCGATGACCGTTTCGCCGGCCTGCGGCTCCAGCCCGCGCGCAAACTTCGCGAATTCCGGATGCAATCCGCGCTCGAAGCAGCGCAGCGCGGGCACCTTGCGAAAAAACACGCCGCCGTCACGGCCGCCGGGCTGGTATTCCACATAGGTGTGCACGATGGGAAGTCGCGCATCGCGCGCAGCCTGCAACAACTTTACGGCCGCATCCCGCACCAATTCCACGCCCGCATACAAAGGCGATTCTTTCGCGAGATACGCCTCCACGAAGTCGATGATAAGGAGTGCCGGGTGCCGGCCGGGCTCGATTCGGTGGCCGAAGCCGCCCTTGGCGTAGTTCTCCTGCAATGTCATGTGAGCAATGTCATGTGAGCACCGTCTGCCGTAACGCTTCCCCTTGGGCCAGCAGGTCGAAGCCGGCATTGATGTCCTCCAACCGCATCGTGCCGGCAAGCAGCCGGTCGACCGGCAACTTGCCCTCTTGGTACCACTGAATGTACCTCGGTATATCTCGTGATGGCACGCAGCTGCCGAGGTAGCTCCCCTTGATGGTCCTCTCCTCGGCAACGATGCTCACATGCGGCACGGTAAACGCTACCCGGGGATGCGGCAAGCCCGCCGTGATGGTCGTGCCACCCCGGCGCGTGATTTGGTACGCCAGCTCCATGGCCTGCATGGCGCCCGCCATTTCAAAGGCGAAATCGACCCCGCCGTGGGTAGCCTCGCGTACCGCGTCGACCACATGCGGATCCGACGCATTGAACGTATGCGTCGCGCCCAGGCGGCGCGCCAGCTCGAGCTTTGCCGCGGAAAGATCCAGCGCCACGATGATGCTCGACTCCCGGTACACGGCTCCCAAGAGTGCCGCGAGGCCGACTCCACCGAGTCCGATGACCGCCACGCGCCTGCCGACGCCCAATTGCGCGGTGTTGATCACCGACCCGGTTCCGGTGATCACCGCGCATCCGAACACGGCGGCCTCCTCGAAGCTCAAGGAGTCATCCACGCGCACCAACGAATGCTGTGAAACCGTCGCATACTCGGCAAAGGCCGAGACGCCCAGATGATGGTGCAGGTCGCGGCCGGAGCGGTGTAATCTCCTGGCACCCGAGAGCAGCGTTCCCACCGAGTTGCTGGCGAAGCCCGGTTCGCACAGCGCCGGACGCCCGTCGCTGCACGGCCCGCAATGGCCACAACTTGGGACGAACGTGGTGACGACATGATCGCCCGGCCTGAAGTCCGTCACGCCAGGGCCGACCTCCTCGATCGTTCCGGAAGCCTCGTGCCCCAGCACCATCGGCAGCGGCCGCGGGCGGTTGCCGTCGATGACGGACAGATCGGAGTGGCACAGCCCCGCTGCCCGGATGTGCACCAGAACCTCGCCCTCGCCCGGACCGTCCAATTCCACCTCGGCAATTTCCAAAGGCCGGGACGTGCCGTAAGGCGCGGCAGCGGCGCTTGCACCGAGCACGGCGGCTTTGATCTTCATGAGGCCGCTTTCACCCATCCGCCGTCGGCAGTCACGCTGTTGCCGGTGGCTGCGGCGAAGCGATCCGACAGCATCCAGACGATCATCGCCGCCATCTCCTCCGGTTCCGCGATGCGCCGCTGCGGCGCGTCCTTGACCAACTGCTGCTCGGCCTGCTCCAGAGTGATTCCCGACTGCTTGGCCAGCATATGCGCGTAGTTGACTAGCCGTTCCGTCCTGGTTGGACCTGGGTTGAAGATATGGAAACGAATTCCGTGTGCGGCCGTCGCATCGGCGAGACCCTTGTTGATGGCATGCAGCGCCGCGCCGACGGCTGATCCCGGCAGCATATACATGTTGGGCTGGCGGCCGATGTTGCCGCCGATCGTGACGATCACGCCGGCATGCTGCGCCTTCATCACCGGGATGACCGCGGTGATCAAACGCAGCGTGGCAAAGAACTTCAACTCGAAACTCGAACGCCAGGCAGCCTCGCTCAACGTCAATGGATCACCGCCGCTGGTTGCGCCGGCGCAGTTGACCACGCCGTCGATTCTTCCGAAATGTCGCTGCGTTTCCTCAACGATACGCTGCGCCGAACCCACCTCGTTCATGTCGCAGGCGATGATGGTCGCCTCGGAAGGCAGGTGCGCTTTGAGCGCCTCGAGAGCCGCGCCGTCGCGCGATACCAGGGCAATCTTGGCTCCCTCCTTTGACAGATAGCGCGCGGTTGCGGCACCGATTCCCCTGCTCGCTCCCGTGACGATGAACGCGCGATCCTTCAATTCGAGATCCATTTTACTCCCCTTGCAATGATCTGCTGAAGCAACGGTTGAATGCGGCCGAATGACACGTCAGTAGGAGCGTGGCAAATCGAGCACATGCTCGGCCAGGTAGGCCAGAATCAAATTGGTCGACACGGGTGCCACCTGATACAAGCGCGCCTCGCGGAATTTGCGCTCCACGTCGTATTCCTCGGCGAATGCGAAACCACCGAAGGTTTGTACGCATGCCTCGGCCGCCTGCCACGAAGCCTCGGAAGCCAGCAATTTCGCGATGTTGGCTTCTTCGGCGATGCGTTCACCCGATTCGAAACGATGCGCCGCGTGCAGTACGGCATGTGCTGCGGCGCAGAGTGCGGCATAGGCGCGTGCCAGCGGAAACTGTATGCCCTGATTCATGCCGATGGCACGGCCGAAAACGCGGCGATCACGCGCATAGGCGGTTGCCGTGTCGAGAAACCAGCGTCCATCGCCGATGCACTCGGCGGCGATCAGCGTGCGCTCCGCGTTCATACCGTCGAGAATGTAGCGAAAGCCCCTGCCCAGCTCACCGACCAGGGAGTCGGCTGGAACCCGAAGATTCTCGAAGAACACCTCGGTGGTCGAGTGATTCATCATGGTGCGTATGGGTCTGATCGAGAGTCCCCTGCCCAGTGCTTCTCGCATGTCGATCAAGAACACCGACAACCCATCCGTCCGTTTCTGTAGTTCGCTTTGCGGGGTCGTTCGCGCGAGCAACAGCATCAGATCGGAGTGCTCTGCGCGCGAAGTCCAGATTTTTTGGCCATTGATGACGAATTCATTGCCCTCGCGCACGGCGGAAGTACGAAGCGCGAGCGTATCGCTGCCGCTGCTGGGCTCCGTCACACCGAATGCCTGCAGCCGGACCTTGCCGGCGGCGATTTGCGGCAGCCAGAGCTGCTTTTGATGGGCCGTTCCGTGACGCAGGAGCGTACCCATCATGTACATTTGCGCGTGGCAGGCGCCGCCGTTGCCGCCGCTCGCATGTATTTCCTCGAGCACCGCAGCTGCGGCGGCGAGGCCGAGGCCGCTGCCGCCGAATTCCTCCGGTATCAAGGCACCCAGGAAACCCGCCTCGGTCAGCGCGTCGACGAATGCCGTGGGGTAAGCGCGTTCGCGATCCAGTTCCCGCCAGTAACTGCCGGGAAAGCGCTCGCACAAGGCGCGCACGGCTGCGCGAATTTCCACCGTATCGGGGTCGACGATCATGGCGTGAACCGCGGCGCGCGGCGCTCGAGGAAGGCGCGCATGCCTTCGGCTGCATCGGCTTCGAACAGGGCATCCTCGGCCTCTTGATCGCCATCAGCTGCGCCGAATATCCTGGATTCCAAGCGCAGCATCTGCGCCTTGGTCTTGCGCTGCGCGGCGGGAGAGCAGGACTGCAATTGTCCGATGAGCTCATTCACCGCGGATTCGAGATCCTCTTGCGTCGTGAGCCGTTCGATGAGTCCGACTTGCAGCGCTTCCTGTGCCGTGATTCGACGACCCGTGAACAACATGTCGCGGGCGCGCGCGCCGCCGATGCGAGCCGTGAGACGTGCCATCTCGATCTCGCTGTACAACATGCCGAGCTTCGCGGGCGGCGCCGCGAATACGCTGCGCGGCGTGGCGATGCGCAGATCGCAAGCGAGCGCAAGGCTCAGACCGGCGCCGAGGCAGTACCCGTCGATCGCCGCGATCGTGATGCGCTCGAACCGGTAAACCAATTCCTGCGTCGCGCGCAATTCGCGATAAAGCGCGCGCAGTTGCGGCGGATCGGCACGCAGGCGATCCAGTTCGCCGATATCGGCGCCGCTCGCGAATGAGCCGCCGCTGCCTTCGATCACCACGATCGCGCAGGCGCTGTCCCTCTCGAAGCCGGCGAACGCACGGCGCATCGCCGCGCACACGGAGCGCGTCAAGTTATTGCGGGATTCCGGCCGCGTCAGCTTCACGCGTGCCACTCCGCCTTCAACGGCTGCGATGAGACCCGATTCCATGCTGCTGTCGAGCGCCGTCAATGGCGCTGCGTCAAACCCAAAGCCGCGCGCGTCTCGGCCGGCGTCATGACCGTCACGTCCAGGAGGCTCAATATCTTGAGCGCCTTGTCGACGAGTTCGCCGTTCGACGCCAGCCGCCCCGCTTCCAGGTACAGGTTGTCCTCGAGTCCCACGCGAACATTGCCGCCCAAGATCGCAGCCTGTGCGACCATGGGAAATTCCGACTTGGAGATTCCGAACGCGCCCCACTGCGCGCCCGGCGGGAGCGCGTTTCGCAGCGCCAGCATCGCTTCCGTGGTCGCGGGCGTGCCGCCGGCAATTCCCAGGCACAGCTGAAAGAGGGGAGCGCCGTCGATGAGGCCGCAGTCGATCAAATGCCGGGCAATTTCCACCTGACCGTAGTCGAAAACCTCGAGCTCGGGCTTGACGCCCAGCTCCTGGGCGAAACGCGCCATGCGCTCGAGATCGCCCACGCGGTTGATGGCCACTTCTCTGCCGAAATTCATGCTCCCGCAATCAATGGTGCAGATCTCCGGCAGCAGTTCGCGTACGTGTTCCATGCGCTCGAGCGGCTTCGCCATGTCGGTGCCGGTGATCATGATCGAGGGGTCCTCGTCATCGAGAACGAGACGCCCGCCCATGCCGCAGGTGAGATTGAGCACCACGTCGGTTGCCGATTCGCGGATCCGCGCCACGACTTCACGAAAATGCGCGGGGTCCCGCCCGCCCTCGCCCGTCGCCGGATCGCGCACGTGGATGTGCACGGTGGAAGCGCCGGCCTTCGCGGCCTCGATGCACGCGGCGGCGATCTGCGCGGGAGTGACCGGCACGCCGGGATGCTTTTTGGTGGTCGAACCTGCGCCCGTAACCGCGCAGGTCAGCATGATTTTCTTGCGGCTCATCGGGCGCCATCCACCGCCGGCACCCCGGCGAGATCGATTTCCAACTGCGTATCGAGCCTGCGCACCAGCTGCCGTTTGACGAGATCGCCGCCCTGGCTCTCGAAATGCTCGTCATGCTCCTCCAGATTGCGATTCGTTTCGTTGGTGACGATGGCCACGAAATTGGTGGCATCGAGCAGCGGGAAAGGCACTTCGTGCCAGGTGCCGATGTGCATGCAGATTCCGGCGGAACCGTCGAAGTAAAAGCCGCGCACGTTGGCAAGGTCGGGCAGATCTTCACGTGCTTCATCGATGCTGCCGTCGGGCCTCTTACGGGTCGGCTCCCCGAGCACCATGATGAACGGTCTGCCGCCGAGGGAGATGAAAGTCTGCGTGTGCTTGTTGTGGTACTCCATCCACTTGATGATCGGTGCACGGCGGTTGAACGTCACCAGGTTCAGCATCATGTCGTCGTTCGAAACAAACTTGGCCGGCGTGCGCACCTGCACGTCATTGCCGTAATAATCGATGCGCCCCTTGACCTCGCTGTCCGGCGGCCCGATCAGATAGCCATAGGGAGCGAGCGCTGCGGCGCTGGCCCGCTGCACCGGCACGAGCAGGCGGCGGACAGCGGGTGCGGTGTTGAGGGCATTCATGCGGAGGTCTCCGGGTGTGGGTGCGCGAGGCAGGCGGCGGCAATTTGGCGGCGGGTCAGAACGCATGCGCCGCGCGCTGCAGCGACGCGGT
>Ga0116228_10003684_pt1 | contig 13532 bp, 10 predicted proteins | sample S1TSphfallax_2_FD_89694 | JGI IMG/M metagenome (GOLD analysis project Ga0116228, IMG submission 89694) | Host-associated microbial communities from peat moss isolated from Minnesota, USA - S1T2_Fc - Sphagnum fallax MG | ecosystem: Host-associated > Plants > Peat moss > Unclassified | place... | reverse complement strand
TTTGTTTCATATGGACAAAACTTCATTTTGCAAGAGGATTGCCTCTGCAAAAAAGAAGTGACAATTTCTTCCAAACCAAATAGGAAATGTTCCGGTGCCAAGTTATCAAAAGAGGAACCCTCATTAAGATTAGTGAACAATCCTAGAAATCACTTGGACCATGGACCTGAAACCAGTGTACCCTTACCTAATGTCCGTTCATAGATATGATTAAGACCACCTATCTTTCTTATATATTGAGTGTGTGTATCCTCTTGATATAGATATATTATGCATACTTGGTATCATGTACTAGATACATAAGGAAAACATGATGGGGATGTACATCATGTGTAATCCATAGATGAATATATTAACTTAATGTGTATGTAAGTTCATGTATGCATTTATATTCTCTTCTTCTTCTTCTTCTCCAAATAGAATGTTTCCATGAGTTCCTTCACATGTTCATTCGCAGGTTCAGTAATGGTTCTGTGTTTGGTAACACCTCCAGAACATGCTTGGCAAATCCCTACCTGATATTATCCTCAGGGAATGGACGGTCATTAATCAAGAATGTCCATTCAATCAATGAATTCATTGTACATGTACATGATTTACTGGTTTTGGAATCCTGTTTACAAATTGATTTTTTTAATCACGTGTTGCTCTACTATTGTAATTGCTCTTCACGTATGTAGTATTAGGGAATTTAACATAACTTAGTTTCTAGATAACATAAGGTTACAGATTTAGGAGTCACATTCAAAGCTAAACCATCACAAAACTTCTATTATAATAAAGGCTGTATTTACTGAGGGTATTTAATTCTATTTTTGTTGTATAAAAAAATTGAAATCAATTGTATGATTTTATGCTTTTTTTTAATTATTTTTTTGCAAATGTACTTTAAAACTTGATTCCTTTAGTTTATAGGACTCAAAAGGCATTAACATAATATTCAAATGATTTTAAAATATTTTTATTAATTTAAGAAAACATCATTTTATCTATTGGCATACAACAATCCACTATAATTATAATAATGTAAGACAAACAAAAATCCAAAGTTGTCCTTTGCAGTCCTTTTTCAATTAGACACTCCGTTTTGGTACCCCAACTGGGAATGGATGCAATAGGAAAAGGTAAGAAGGAAAAGGAAAAGTTTGAAATTTTCTAAAAGGAGGATAGACAAGGCAAGAAAGTGACAAACAATTAGAAGGATGAATAGAAAAATTAACCTTCAAGTCTAAAACCCCCTCTTAACTTCTGATGGGTGAGTTAGTTATTATCGGATAAAACCAAGGTAAAAAGACAAAGTTCAAGCCTTGAATGAAGAGTTTAAATAACTTCAACAAAATAAAATAAAATCTATTACCCTGGTTATTCAAATAAAAATAGGATACAAGGTGTTGTAAGCAAAGATGTCTAAACTTGAGGTCCTCGATATGGAACCAAGAATGAAATGAGTAGAATGGTTCCAAAAAGGGAAAGTTATGTTTTTTATGAACTACTTCTTGCTAGTATTATTTTTCTTTAACTTGTGCATTGGAATCTTTGGCTCAAGGTGTTTGAAGTGGAGTCATTCCACAACATGGGACCTTTGAGGTTTATTCGTAGATAGTTGAAGAAATAGGTTGATGCATTAATTGAATGGCAAATAAGACAAAGTGAATTAAAAGAAAACTCCAAGTGAACATAAGGTATGGTGCCTCACTTTTGGCATCAATAAAATAATTTTTGTAAGGTGTTTTCTATTTAAATGCTTATGGTGAATAATTTAATTTTAAATACAAAATGATGATTCAATTTAAACTAACAATTTAATTATGAAGACATTTGCAAAATTATTTTTTAAGAGTAATGCATTCATCATCAATAGTGGACTTTTGAACTCAAAAATATTCAAATTAATCAATTGATTATATTGTTAAAAAATTCAAGAATTTATATTGAATTCTACTCCAAATAACATGTATTTAATTAATTTTGAACTTTAGAATTGTCCATAAATATCCATAAACAATTTTGACATATCAAACAACTATCCAAAATGACTTAAATTTGAATCAAGTGGCCATAGGTGGTCCTTTGCAATGAAATTAATAAAAAATTTATTGTTGGATTAAAATAAGATGTTCATTTGATCCTTTGCAATGAAATTATAAAGGTCAATTGTTTGGATTAGAATAAGGTGGTGAGTTGATACTTTACAATGAAATTAATAAAGGCCAATTGTTTGGATTAAAATCAGGTGGCAAGTTGGCCTTTTGCAACAAAATTAATAAGATTAATCATTTGGATTATAATTAAGTGGCCACTTAGTCCTCTACAACAAATTGTTGGCTTATATGTTTTAACTTGGGATGCTTGATGTGATTTCAAAATGATGATCATGATTCATTATCTTGCATTTTAATTGATGATCATCATGGTGATTTTCCACACAACAATGACACTCCATAATTGAATATCTTCTTGGATTCAAAACAACCTTGTTTTCCCTACAAAAAGACATATATGATAAATATGTGACATAAAACTTTGTATTTTTTCTAAATTCTAGATGCCCTACCCCAACATTATATGCACATAGTTGTTATTGTAGGTAGTACAAAAACATTACTTGCCTTTTTTTCTTAAATTGCCTTCTTTATGTTCAAGATGTGTGTGGCAATGCCCATACACACTTTATGTCATGTTACATACATTTTGGGGTTGTAATAGTTGTTGTACAAGCCCAAAATGTGCATAATATGGGTTCAAAGTGTGTTTGGGCATCATCCATCTCTTTTGAAAAAGATGAATTGATAGATTGGGCCAAAGGTAGACAAGAAAGAAAGCCAAACAAACAACAATAATAACTATGTACACACACAATGGCAAGACATTATTTAACCCCCAAATCAAACTCTATCTAATGCCTACTCCGAGTCACAATGCCCCACCACTAGGCCTTCCATGTCACACATGTGGGCCCTTCTCATAATTATACACAAAACATCTTAAGCATTGTCAACCACCCTAGATTGCTATTGCCATTAACTACAATTTTACTTGTTTTGCTACCTACATTACATTATAGTAAATCTTCAAATGATGACGGAATTGTCACATGTGTCAAAATTGGGGGAATCACAAATCTAATTTGAAATGCATCTAACATTAACAAATTTGGGATAAGCTTCTTGGTGCATCCACAACCCAGCATTTGAGAGGGGCGTAAACCCAACAAATACCTTGAAACCTAGCCTCTTCTTTTATAATTAAAATTTCGGTGTCTTTTTGAAATCCCATTTTTGCTTCAAAACCCATTTCCAGAATCACTAGAAGGAATTATATCCTTTGAACCAAAAAATCAATGACTAGATGTCATAAATGACTACATGACTATAGTCATAGGATATAACTTTAATACTATGTGGAAAAAGTTGTAGTCATATATTAGTGGTGCATTCGACTAGTAGATGATGACATGGTAATAGGAAGGATGATATCATTTTTTCATTGCAAGTTTTCATCCATATGACATCCATGATTGATGACAAAGTGATGTGGATGGTTTTAAATATCACTTCAAAACATGATTAAAATAAAGTCATTTAAAATATGACTAAAAACAAATTATGCAAATGACATGGACGAAATGATGTGTCATTACATAGACAATGGGATCATACAATTATTTTACAATGATTCAAAAATGATTATTAACAATTTAATATGATTAGAAATAGACATAATGAACTACAACATGTAAAGAATTAATTTTGATTAATATAATACATATAGCTAATATAGATGTGGATAAATTAGATGGACTCATACATCTAAATTAAAAGTTATTAATAAAATTTTGAAAAAAATCATATAAGAAATTTCTAAAAATCAAATGAAGATTTAAGCTCTTCCACCCAAGAATAGACCATCATTGTCTAGTTGCATAGCTCTATGGATCTTTGTGAATATCTACTTAACATAATAACCAGTGTAGGTGACTTCACTTGTCTTTTGATTAGATGAAATGTTCACAACTCTGGAAATTTCCCTTTCAAAAGGGTAACACCAAAAAATATCATGGCAACCGTGCCTCTCCACATCATCTATAAGTTCTCTGCTACCTGTGTGCCCAAACACAAAGTTCCATGGATTATATTCTTGCAATATATTTTTGAAGTGATAAAGCTCATAATAAAAAACACACTCTATGGACTAGTTTCACAAAATGAAATATCAATGGTCCTACCAAGGCTTTAATTTTCAATTTTGTAATATAGCTAAGCTATCAATTAACCATAAGATGATTAAATCGAATCTAACTACTATAGGTGAGAAAAAAAGTTAAATTATTATTTAAAATTTTTTTAAAAAAAATTTCTACCTGATTGAAACTTAGTACAAAATTTTTTCAATCTTTCAAAAAGACTTATATGAGATTTGGCAACTAGAAAACCTACAAAACATCTGTTTGCCATCATTTTCAAAAGAAATGTTGTCACCTTAACACTAGATAGCCCAAAGAAAAACCCCCAGAGTGAATACCTCCAACATTTTCCAACAAAGATGAAATGGGCCCAACACTTTCCTCTAAGCGCACACACCATGCTGCTAACAATTCCCGAACATTCTGCCTACTTTGAGAAGTGCATCCATAACTTTAGCTATGGGTGTAAAATAACCTTCTTACCTTAGTGAGCATTGCACCTATCCCACCCAAAATGGAGTATAAGCCCAAATCTAAATGATATAGGACATGTGGTAAGCACCACATAACAAAGATTTGGTACTCCTCAACCTTATAAAGCCCTAGAGATTTTGTACTCCTAGGGCCACATTGCTCCAAGTGTGGCAAGATTCAACTTCTTCACAATTTGAATGCACCATCCAAATCTTTTATCTTCCCATTTCCTTCAACATATTTGACCAACATGTGGACATATTTCTTGAAGACACGCAATGCTAAAGTGTGCATCACATCATATGTGAGGTCACGAGAAATGTCAAAGCCATACAAGTTGTACAACCTCCAAAGACATGATTGGCTTGAAATGTTCACTTCATGACCAACCTCATCCCTTTCCTTGCCAATTGGAAGTTCCTGCCATTGCTTCAATGCGAATGCCATGTCCTTTACACATCGCACGACATATGGATGCCTTTTATGTTTTCTATTGTCATGGTATTCCACCAAACCCTTATTGTTGGATCAAGCACACCATCTTGATGTAACATAGTGACGTCGACACCCAGAATACCCCCCACTTTTCACTGCTCCCACTTTACATTGGGCAAGATGATCACTAGCTCATGCCATCACTATGGCATGCAAAGTAGCCAAACCAGAAGGTAAATCATCAAACATGCATTCACTAAATGATTCTATAGGATATGCATATTGGACTAGGAATGCATCTACAAACAACCTTTCTAAGTTTGTCATGAAAGATTTTTAAAATGTTGTCAAAATGTGGGGGTTGGCTTATTTGATTATTTTTCTTGAACTTGATGGAATGAACATAATAGGAATAGGATCTAATGGTTTGTTTTCCCACAATTCAATCTGCTCAAATCCATTGTCCAACAATTCTTTAAACTTGTCTTTGTAGAAGAAAATCCATCCCAATGAAACATCAACCGCCTTGCAAATGCACACAAAGTATATTAATGCATGACAAGAAACACTAAGTTTGATGGTCTTTGTTTACTTTCTATTGGACCTTATCAAATCTTTAACAATTGGTTATTAATTAGTTTATTAGCTCTAGTTCCTACACATTTGTGGATCTAGATAGGTTTATTTTGTTAGTAACTAGAGCTTAAATATTTGGACATCTACTGCAAGTTTACTTTTACTCTAAGGAAAAATATGAGGTTGACAATTATCTAATTATCTATTTATATATACAATTGGAAGCCACCGAACAAGACTATTTTTTTCAAAACCTAAAAAAAACTCTACTAATAGAAATGTTTTAAACTTACTTTCAACATGTGATTTTGAACATTGATAAGAGTTGAACATTCTGAGCATGGAAACCTATAATAATTTGTATCTAAATCCCAATGTTGAAGCATTTTTCACACTTTTGAACTAGAAAAAATGCTCGAAAAGAGTGGGAACATTTGCTATTGGGAGAAATTATAGCGGCCTCCCACTCCCCTCCAGGATTCCAAAATGCCTAATATTCACAAAACTTGCTACCATCAAATTGCTCTTTAATAACTTTTGGAAAAACCTTAGGATCTTTTCCCAACCACCTATCTTTAACTTTCCATGTCATCAACATCTTCTCACAAATGCTCCTACTTCTACACAAGCTTGTTAACAATGGTCCAATAGGCATATAATCATACATTAATATGTGTTTCCTCATCTGTAAGCAAATTAGGCACCTATGAGAACATCCTAGAATCCCTCTTAAATGTTTGTCCTAAATTAGGCCCACACTCACAACACATAACCTCAAAGCCTTCGTACAAGTCCTCTACACTAGGGGACATTAGATGGGGATCATGTGGTGCTTGTGTAAACCCAGTGCACAATCGCCACCTCTCTGTTGTTACAAGCCCCAACTCCCTATACAAATTATGAAATTGTTTCCATGAAGTTGGTAATGAAAACCCCTTAATTAGTTTAGGCTTTAAACCAACTAGTGTCAATAATTTGCTAATTGGCAAGGCACCATAGTCAAGTTTCCCATCTTGAAGAACATTGGCTCCCTCTTGTAATGACCCAAATAGTTGATGTAACATGTAATCTTGAAGGTTGATGGGCATTTGGCTTACATCCCTTTTTTCCTGAAGCTCCACAATTTTGTTGGTTAAGGCTTGTCTTAAGGTCACAACCTTAATTGGGCTTGTTGGATGTTGGTCACAACCTTAATTGGGCATGTTTGATGTTGGGCACAACCTTCATTGGGCATGTTGGATGTTGGTCACAACCTTAATGGGCCTGTTGGATGTTGGTCACTACATTGATTTAACTCGTTGGATGTTGATGAAGGTGGGAAAAATTCAAAAAAAATTTGTTGATGTATCTTGACTTGGTCCATCCAAAATAATAACCTCTTCTATCAAAGTATCTCCAAGTCTTGCGATTAAATCAACAATTTTTTACATGTGTCGATACATTGTCCTCTTAAACACCCTACAAATCCCCTAACATGCCAAATAATGACATAAAACTCTTATTGCATAATTCAATGTAGGTTCATCTTCATCATTGCCCTCCATCTAAAGTAGCTTCCTCCCAAGTGCAAGTTCATAAATCGCCAAACATTTAATGTCACTTAAGCTTTATTTCTCTTTGATGACTATACTAAACAAGCCATAATAAACTAGTCAAAAAATATGTTATGTTGCCTCCATTTCTTTTCATCATCTTGGTGAAGTAAATGTTTCCACACAAATGGACATTTGAAAGAACTTTCAATTAGTAGTAGGGAGCTAATGGGGTGGAGAGGAATGGAGGATAGTAAAGGAAGTATAAATAGAAAAAGATGACACTGTTGAACACCAAGTGCAACCTTGGACAGAGGATGAACTTGATGCTTTTGTGGACATGTGTATGTTGGCATGGACTTGAAAACTAGTTACTTATGCTACAAGACTAGCGCCTATGTTTATCAAGAAGACAAATTATTAGTGATTTGGCAGAGAAATGGAAAGGGGAGAAGTTAAAAATGTTTGGGGGGGGTGTTATTAAATCTGCCCAGAAAATGGACACATAACAAAACAACTCCCTCTATAGTGGTGAGGACAAAACCTTAGGGGGTTCCAAGGAATTATTTCTAGGGGAGTTTCCATTGGTAGGTGTTACCACATTGGTAGTAAATCAAGTTGTGCAGGGCTCATTTCTTGGAAATAAGAATAACAAATTGGGTTGAAAGCCATGTAGTCAATAGACTTGGCTTCAATCAAGTCAACAGGCCTCAATGTTTTTCTAACAAATGAACCACAATCAAGATCATCAAAAGGCTTTGAATTTTCATCTAAAATAAAGTTGCCAAGAATGTTGGACTTTTTCAAATCTTCAACTCTAGGTGGACAAGAAGGTCCTAGACCCATCATTTCTACTAAGTTGTTGCTTCATCTCTCATTTGCCACATTTCTTTATCAAATTGCCAACAATATTACAACAGTTTCATAAGAATCTTAAGATTGTTGCCACTACTTTTTGCCCTCTGATCCTCAAGTTCCTTCACTTATCCTTGGGGTAAGTGCAAGCCAATTTAGTGAAGGAGTGCTTTCAAGCAAATCCTAAGTGCCACCTACACACATTGGTGGCTTGTTTCCTAGCATTCTTGAGTCACAAATTGCTTTGTCTACTACCTTTGCAGAGGCAATAACATTTCTATGCAAGGATTGTGAAACTAACCTCCTTCCCTTTATTCATCCTAGGACCCTACCTAAACCTCCAAATAACTTCTCAAAGAGGAGCAAAAGGCAAGAGAAGAACTCTGAAAATATTTGGGTTGCAAGGGAGTTGGATTCCATAGGTAGTGAGCCATTGTTCCAAACTTTTCCAAATCTTGGTTTGGATCAATTGAAAACCCTAAATTCAATTTCCAGTTGCTTTTCATGCATCCTTCCAATAGTTTGTGGCAAGTTTCAAGTTTGACCTCATAGGTGGTGGTGTACAACCTATAAGCGTCCCACCTTTGTTTCCATTTTTTTCCAAAAGGTTGTTTGACTTCTCTACACCTCTTCCAATTGAACCTTCCCCAAAATCATCACCATTTTCAAAGAGGCCAAGTGTGCTAACAGAGTTGATGGCACTTAAAATCTGGAACTGTATCACTTCCATTGACTCCACCTTTGAATAGGTTGTTAGTCCAATTTATTTAGGACATAAACCCAATTCCACAATAGGGATTTTCAACATTAGAACCCAATCTACCATTGGAGAATTGTGCATAGTAGGGTGAAAGATGGGTTCATTCACAAGATTCTTTTTATTTTGTTGTTACAAAGTGATGATGACTACTATGATGTGTCTTGCTACTGAACGTATGTTGTTTATTGTTGCCTCTTTCCTTCTCCTCTTCTCGATCCTCCTCTTCCTCTTTTGTATTGTGCTTTCTAGCCATCAACTTCATGAAAAATGAAGATGAAAGAATAGTGACAACACAAAGAAGAAGATGACAAGCAATCAAGTTTTCTCCAAAATAAATAAAAACAAAAGAAAACTTAGAAATTCCTACAAGAACTTCATGATACAAAAGAATTCTTTTCAATGCATCCTCCTTCTACTATTCCCCAACTGCTACTATGTGTTAGTCACTCCTAATTCCAAGAAAATACATATCAAGAAATGCATCATGTTTGTGATGAACATTTCTCATCAAAATGCATAGACCAAATGAAAGTTATTCCATAGTCTTTCCTTACTAGGAACTTGGAAATGCCAATAAATAAATAGGGTTTTATTTCTATTAATAACTCTTTCAATTAATAAATCATAGGCCAAGTATTCAAATTGCATGTGAACATTAACAATTCTTATCTAACAAACTCCTTTCACCAGTGTTTTTGTGTGTGTGAAATTTCATCAAAGTATGAAAAATAAATGTAAAATAAAAATATTATGTTTCAAAATTATTTTTCACCATAATTGTACTCTTGTTGTTAATTTGGTAGCAATTTGGTGAAAATTTTCTAGCATACTATTTGTATTACTATTTGTTTATGTTAGCAAACTTGATTTTCTATTACAAGATAATAAAAAACTTTAAATAAAACTCCAACGTCTTGCCATATATAGAAATGTTTTTTCCATTTTTGCATTTCGGTAAGAAAAAAACAAATTCCTTAAACATTTCCAACGACAATATTTAAGAGGTGGGAGAAAAAAAATCAACAAATAGGTTTTTTTTCAAGCAAAGAATTTTTAACATTTTGGGCAATTTATTCTAAAAACATCTTGCATTTATTGATTTTATTTTATTTTTGCAAAAATGGTAAAGGTACTTACTATGGCACAAAGATAATTTCATTAATGTTATGGTTTTCAAGTAAGAAAATGTTTCAACAATTGTCATTGAAATATTTAAAAACATTTAACTTCCAACATTTATGAGGAGATTGGGTGCCTTCCTTTTTGGTTAGAAGGGGAGAAGTGTGACCAAACAATATATTGGGAACACCCTTGGGGTGTTATTGGTGAACACCCTTGGAGAGCACATTATGAATTTTTATTTGTGAACACCCTTGGAGAGCAAAAATAACCCTTGCGGTGTTAATGGTGAACACCCTTGGAAAGCACATTATGAGGTGTTATTTATGAAGCACATTTGAGTTTTGGCACATAATAATGGAATACATGATAACACCATTGGAAACATGTAGAAACACGATAAAGCTCCCCACCTAGAATCCTTTAAGGTGAGCCACACTTGGTATTTGGGGTATGTAATAGTGGGTGATTCTTTGATTTTTCAAAGAACCAACAATTCCAGGTGTTTCAAAAAAATCATAATCAAAGAACTGAACATTTTTGAGTATTTCAAAAAATTAGATTTGGGTATTTAACAAATGTGGAAGAATCATGGTTCTATATTGGTTCTTTCCAAGTTTCTTGACTTTTAAAATTTATGTCGGGTTAGTTTTGAAAGCAGGTATTAGGTTGGTTGTGGGGGAGGGGTTTTCTTATATTAAGCATTATCGGTTATATATCTATATAATTGGTTTGATAACCTATAAATAATTGATGTTGTATTTAAAACCCGCCCAACTTTGGTTTAAATCTACGCACTTTCTAGGTCATTGTTTTGTAAAAATTTTATTATTGGGAGAAAGTTTGTAAATTGGAGCAATTTTGTAAAACTATTACATCCATGTCATGAAAAAACCAGTGTGTGGTAGTTCTTTGAATTTTCAAAGAACCACCAATTTCAATTGTTAAAAAAATTTAGAATTAAAAAAACTGGTTAATTCCAATTCTTTGAAAAACTCAAAAAATTGACAATTTTTTGTTGATTTTCATGAAATAGTTAGTAAATAACCGACAACTCTTTGATAGGTTCTTTCATTTTTTTACATTTGAAAACTACTAGTTATGACCAAATGCCAATTATTTGAATTCTAAGAACCATCAATTAAATGTAGATATGTAACTGAATAAAGACTCAGCAAAAACATGTATTGTTTTAATGAATTGCCTAACATTAGAAAAAACCTTAGTCCCACTTGCATTGTGTCAAGTTGACACAAAAGAAAAGCCTATGGTACTTAAAAGAAGATGTAAAGAGATGACCAAGGGCACAAGAGTCGATCTTGGCACCGTGAAAAGGGTTCAAGTTTGCTTAGTATGGAAGTTGTGTTGGAATTTTGATGTCATGTATTATAAAAACATTGGCCAACAAAAGAAATTGATACAAATTTTATTTAATAGAAGAGAAGAGGATGAAGCTTGATGAATGAACAAGCAAGTGTTAATTCCTTCATGTATGGCACACAAAGGTTTTTCATGAAGAAGAAAATGAAATCACACAAAATTTAGCATAATGAAGAAGTTTAGTAGAATTTTTGCAAATAGAATTGTGTCCTTGTTTTTTCTTTTCCACAAAACATTGTTTCATTGAAATTATTAGTATTAGTATCCTTCGCTTTTCCATTTGTTAGTGCTTTTGTTTCTTTTTTTAATTTATAGGTTTTTTTTCTTTTATTTCTACCCTATTGTCTAAGGCAACAAGAACAAGGGAGAAAGAAAAAAAATTTGGGAGCAATTCTGATGAGGAGAAAACAACAATTAATCAATTCTGCAACACCTACATTTCTTACAATTTGCAAGGCGCTTTGCTCAACATTGGTTAAGCATGTCAATTTCTATTTCCCTAGAAATTTTCATTTCGACTTGTCACAACATTATAGTAGCAATGATGTTGACATTGCAATTATATTTTGTTTTTATCTTTGTGTCTATATCATGTGTGTGTTGCAAGGTTTGAAAATTTTGATCTTAATAAATTGATTGAATGCCATCTTAGCTAATTTTTACCTTTACATGTTCTTCTCGATGATATCATTCCAACAAATAATTAGAATTAATGATGATGAAACCTTTACAAACTTATGTTAAACAAGAATTATTTTTTTATGGGGTTCTTTTGGCAATTGAGAGATTATTTGTCTATGGAGAAAAAATTGTTTTGAGATTTTTGTTGGTTTTAGTCTTCATCTTCATAATTAGAACTAATAAAAATGAACAATTAGAGAACCAACTTATTTTGTTTGCTTGTAGATGACTACCAAGGTGACCTTTGTGAACAAACATAATGAAGATCAAACCTTCAAGGTAAATTTGTTTGGGCCAAACAAGAGTTGTGTGAAAGGTAGCAACGTCTTGGCGATATTCAAGGCAACTTTCACCATCATGTCTAATGGCAACATGATGGAAGCAGATGACCTTGGATTGAACATGGATTACTTTGACTCTGGATCAAGGCATGTTATCACTTTCATTTCGGCTTTGGATCCAAGTAACTTTGTTTCAAAGATTTTTATAAATTTATCATTTTTATTTTTGGTTCAAAATTTGTCTTTGAATATTAAGTTTACATAAACCTTAAAGTGACATACTTTGAACATGGTTGTTCATTATGGATGACACCTTGAGGTTAATTTCTATTGATGTAGTTTTGATAGAGAGCTTATTTAGCTCCAAAACTTAGTTTCTTTTCAAGTAATTTTTTACCAAAGTTAAGTATAGATATTAATCAACAGTTACATTTGTAGAAGTTGCAGAATATTAGTATGAATAGAAGGATGTTGAAAAGTGCATCAAAGTTTATCACTCCATTGCAAAGAAAAAGAAGCAGGACAACTACATATTGATGCACAATTCACTATGTATGATAGGATTTTTTAAAACAAGCTAAACACAATGTCTATGGAATGGGGTAGAGATTTCCTTAGGATTTTTCACCCCTTCCAATGGAAGGTGCACAACTGAAATTTGTGCATGGTGTGTTCATGGTTTAATGATACAAAAGATGAAAAAATTAATGTTTTTTTCAATGCCAATCTATGGGGGTAAAAACAGGTGGTCCATGTTGTTAAATAGTTTATATTAAATCATGAGCCAACATTGGTAGCCCTTCTATTCATTGAAAATGGCACCAACACATGTATGTGTTGGAAGGTGGAAGACATCTATGAATGGTACAAAGAACATAAACATTACATTTCAAACAAAGTAGAAAAGGTGAGACTAACCAACAAGTTGGTTTTTTTAATTTTCTTTCCTTCCAAGTTTTACAATTTCCATTGCTAGGTGGGTTATCTAGAATAGAGATCTAAGCCATTTTTTCATGAAAATTTTATCTTGGTTTGAAGATTTTGGACTTCTTTTCATGCACTCTATGATATCATGCAAATTGTAAGTAGTGGCACACATGAACCTCCAGGGCAGTGTTTTGCAAGTTGTGTAAGGAAAGGAGCCATAATGTCTGCCACAAATGCATTTAACAGTAGACCCTTGCAATAAAGTGTAGGGATTTCAAAGCACATGGCTAATAAGGTAAATTGGAAGAATACTGTTTTTTTTTTTTTTT